>Ga0302278_10000267_pt1 | contig 67972 bp, 53 predicted proteins | sample III_Bog_N3_2_FD_194543 | JGI IMG/M metagenome (GOLD analysis project Ga0302278, IMG submission 194543) | Peat permafrost microbial communities from Stordalen Mire near Abisko, Sweden - III_Bog_N3_2 | ecosystem: Environmental > Terrestrial > Soil > Wetlands > Peat | place: Sweden: Abisko...
GACGAAACTGGTCTGTTCACCGTCCTCGATCGGCTGATTGCCTTCTCCTGAAGCGCGGGGTTTGCTTCGCGGGCACTTCGAGGGCTTCGCCTGGGGCATCATCCTCCTCGGCTGCCACCACGATCAGCGCCTTGTCTTCCGTCTGTCGGCCGCGCACCCCTTCTTCAGCGCCTCCCAAATAGCTCTCATCCACCTCGACGGCGCCTGCCAGCCGTTCGCGCCCAGGCCGGATCATCGCCCGCCGCAGCTTATGCAGACACGTCCAGGCCGTCTGGTAACTGCCCCATCCAAGCACCTGCTGTAGGCCCAGCGCGCTGACTCCGTTCTTCTGACTCGTCATCCACCACATGGCCCGAAACCACACCGTCAAAGGCGTTCTCGTATCCTGAAAAACTGTTCCCGCCGTGACCGAGATCTGGTGGCCGCAACCGGCGCACTGCCAGCGTCCAGAAGCCAGAGGCCAAGCTTTGCCCATTTCACAACGGGGACAACGAAACCCACTTGGCCAGCGAAGTACAAACAGATACTCCCGGCAGGCTTGCTCATTGCTGAACCGCCGCTCCAACTCGGCCTGCGTGCGAGGATAATCCTCGATCTCCATACCGGAAAGACACTACCCGTTGGGGCTACCTGAGTCAAATGGATAACCAGTTATAAGACTAGGTGGTCTCATAGGTATACGAAGAGAGGGAGACAGCCTAGACCCCCAGTACCCACTGTACCCAAGCGTGCCGCTGTTTCCTTCAGAACGGTCACATTCGTATCCGCGGAGTTACAACTCCCAGGCTCAACTGTGCCAGCACCATGCTTCTGCGACATACGCCCATTCGCTCACGGATTGATCCTCTGGGAGTCCTGCCTTTACAAGTTAGTCAAGGGAGTAAGCCTGACAACGACCCTCACCAACTGAGAGGAGATGGGGGGACCTTGCCTCCATCTGACGCCCAGCAAAGGCGCCTATACCCCTCTGAGGCCCAGGATGGCCCGTCCTACAGTGAGCGATATATTTGTTCCTCCGGCAAGCCCACTTCTTCCTAGAATCTGAAGGGGCAACACCCCCGTTATTCGGCCAGCGTTCCCCTTATCGACAGCGTGCTTTCAACGGGACCATTTCCAACGCGGTGAAGCGCTGCACCGGACAGGCCGGCATAAACAATCTGGCACCCCACGACCTTCGCCGCACTTGCGCCCGCCTGTGCCACGGATGTGGAGGTGAGCTGGAACAGATTCAGTTTCTGCTTGGCCACGCCTCTGTGCAAACAACGGAACGGTACATCGGAAGCAAACAGAAGCTTCAGGATGCGGTGAATGATCGACTTGGAATTTCGGTCGCAAGCGATACCGCCTGAAAAGGTTCAGGCGCTGGCCGTTTCGGGATGTTGGCGATAGCGTCCTTTATCATGCACAAAGTTGGGCGGCAAGCCCGCGAGAGGTTTGGGTTCATTTGTCCAATATGGCGACCAATCGCTCGTTTGGATAGTGCCACGAAATGCACTCAATGACATTCCTAGCCCCTGCAGCATTCTTCGTTACAAATGATGTCTATTCGCGCGCTGCTGGCGTTTGATTCATGCCTCGACGGTTTCGCATCCGCCAAGGTGGAAGTAGTGGTACTCAGCTCAATTTCCCTGTTCCAATTCGAGCTGAAATGGCCAAAGGCTACCAATTCATCACCTCTGGTGTAACGCTAAGGCAGTGTAAGGAAATAACATTTACAACTACGTTTTGATGCTCGGATGGATCGTGTAGTTCCATTCGCCATGGAATTTGCCGGGCTTCAGATTGACATGGGCAAACTGTTCATCCGTGATCTTGCGTCCGACGGGGTACGTGCAGTGGTCCAATCGGCAGGTCACTTTCAAGCCCTTGGCCGTCGTCGTCCCGGCGATCAGCCGCACCACTGTCTCGTAATCGCGTAGTGGCTCGCCGCGCCAGTTGGATGAGATGAAGGAGAACAACCGGTGCTCCACCTTGTTCCATTTGCTCGTGCCCGGCGGAAAATGGCAGACCGTCAGTGTCAGCCCTGTCTGGTCGGCCAGGCGCTGCAACTCCCATTTCCACAGCCGCAGGTGCCAACCGTTGCTGCCACCGCCATCGGCGGTAATCAGCAGTCGCCGCGCGCGCAGATATAGATGGTGGCCCTCGGCGCGCCACCAACCGCGAATCGAGGCTACCGCGAACGCTCCGGTGTCATGGTCCGTGCCTACATTAACGAAGCCGGCGTTGCGCCCCAGATCGTAGATTCCGTAGGGATAGGCGCGGGGCACCTCAGGACCGGGAAAATCGTGTCCGTTGACCTTGTCCGCCGTTCCCTCTTTGCGCCATTGGCGGCCTTGGATTTGGTAATTGCCGATCAATTCCTTTTTCTTCGTGTCCACGGAAATGACAGGCTCGCCTGCTCGCAAAGCGCGTTTGACGGCGCGGTTGATATGCCGGAACTGCGCATCGCGATCGGGATGATCGTCCCCCTCCTCGGTCTTGCGGTTGTCTTGCAGGCTGTAGCCACCCTCCCGCAGCAGTTGGGTGACTTTGGTGTGGCTGACCGGGTGGCGCCGAGCCGTCAGCTCTGCCGCCAGCGTGCGTGCGCTCTTCGAGGTCCAGCGCAGCGGCGACTGCGGATCACCGCGCGCAGTGGGTTCAACCAGGCCATCCAACGTGGGCGCCAGTCCGGGGTCATTCGATGTCAACGCGTGTCGTCCGCCGCCCTCGTGGCGAATCCGTCCCGGGACCAGCGGTGCGGCCTGCAATTCCTCAACGCCCTTGGTCAATGTGACGCGCGAAAGGCCGCAAGCGCGACTAACCCGCGAAATGCCTCCATAACCCAGTTCCACGGCTTTGCTGGCGGCCACCAAACGGCGGGCGTGTTCGTCCAAATGCGGCCACATGCCAGCAAAGTATTGGGCGACTTGGGCATCGGTGTCCATACCCAACCTGATAACATATCCGGACAGCATATGTAAATATTATTTATTTACGAGGCCTAAATAGTCCAAGTAACAAGGATATATCATTCTGTTGCCGACGCATCTCTTTCCATACTGTCGGGTGTTGAAGCCCTACCAGAGAGGAGATAATGGCACCCAATTGCGTCTCTGGCGCTCCGCTATCTCGCGCCGCTATCTACTCCCGCATTCTGAGAACATAATTATCAAATGCTTCTCTTCGACCTCGAATCAAAACATCTCTATTTAGCTTTAGCAGATCGATGGTGTACTCCGCACGCTCCAGGCCTCCTTTATTAAACCCGGGAAGAGGCCGAAGAGCAAATGTGCCGCCGGCAATATCGAGCATAATATATGGCATTGGATCTTCTGTCCTTGGGTCAAGCGCTAGCGCATCTCCAGGCGGAGGCGCGACCGGGATGCTACTACGCGTCCTCCTCAGATGAGACACGGTGCCCCCAGCCAAGCGAAGTGCAAATCGGTTGCTCTTCGCAACATTGCACGGCCCGCAAGCATAGAGATAATTGATCCACACAAACGTGAGCTCTGGATAAAACGCCTTCGGCCGAAAATGTTCGACCTCGTCTGCCGCTGAATCTTCGCAACACATGCATCGTCTTGCGCCAGAACACATCGCATCGAGTTGTCGTCGAATCTCGTCGAAGAGTTGATTGCCCTTGACGTTTACCGCTTTGAATATGGCAGCAGCATCGACGACCCGCCCGGCGAAGTCCGTCGCTCTTCCTTCCTTCGCCTGATAGGTGGTTCCGTGCAGTGTGTGGCATCAGAGTGCGGCGGATGCGAAAGCGGAATTTGGGGGAGCAAATAGGGGTGAGATAGGACCGGGCAGACCAGGCTTCAATGAACGATGGCTGGGCATTGGAGCGTTGCGGCGATTGACTGATTGACGGGAAACGGAAGTGCAAGTGCTGCGGGGGTTGAGGATGAATCACCTCCTGCTTTGTTCAGCAGCGCACGAAATTCCTCGATCTCTTGACGGGATCGCTCCTGCTCGCCAGTTCGGCGATAGACCTGTGCCAGACGGTAGTGTGCCCGGGCGTCGGCAGGATCGAGTTTCAGGCCGGCGAGGAATTCCTCGGTTGCGGCGCGGAGATCGCCAGCGTCCGCCAGATTGTCTCCGAGCAGGAAATGTGCGCGGGCCATGCGGGGATTCAAGGCGAGGGCGCGCTGAAGCTGGCGCACGATTTCCTGGCGTGTCTCCGTGCCCGACTCGGCCGAGTGATTGCGGGAGAGGGTGAGCGCGTAGGTGAGCCGAGCCTCGGCATCGTCAGGGTGCGCAACGAGATAGGCGACGACCCGGCGGCGAAGATCGACCTGGGTGGGAGCGGGCAGATCGGCGAATTCGGAGAGCAGGGACAGCGGGGCCACGTCGTTGGAGTCGGCGTCGGAAGCGCGGAGCAGGGCCGTGACAGCTGCGTCCTTGTGCTCGCTAAGTTGCTCGGCGATGCCGAGGCCAAGCAAAAGGCGGGCCGACTCGGGGTGGGCGGCGGTGGCGGTGGCAAAGAGAGTGCGCGCTTTGGCCTTCGCGCCCAGTTGGATGAGCCCTAAGCCGCAAGCGTATTGGTTCGTGGCAGAGGGGTCTTCGAATGCGGCTCTCTCGTAGAGGTTGGCTGCCTTTTCGGGTTGGCCGCTCGCGTCGTCGACGAGGGCGAGCAGGCGAAGAAGCGTTGCGTCGGCACCGCTGCCAGTGACGAGCGGCTCCAGCAGAACAGCGGCATCTGAGGCTCTGTTGGCACCAAAGAGCGCGAGGGCGAGATCGATAGTGTTGGCGCGGTCGCCGGGCCCGACGGCGCGCGCGGCTTGGAGAGAGCGAATCGCCTGGGCGTAATCGCCGTGACCCAGATAAAAGGCGCCGAGGGCGTGATGGGCGTCAAAGTCTCCCGGCGCCTGCTGAACAGCGCGCAGAAGAGCGGGCTCCTGGTCACAGCCTGCGTTGGCCGCTGGAGATGCGAGCGAGGCGAAGAGCGAGGGCTCGAGCTCTCCCGCGCGGGAGCGGACACGTGCAGTCTCCTCGCTGCTCAGGCCGGTGGCGTAGCCGCTGGGCGCGATGGAGCCGCGCACCCCCGCGGGGCTAAAGGCGAGCGGCGAAGGCTTGGCTTCAGCGGCGGGCTGTGCTGGCTGACCCGGACCGGAGGTTCCGGCGTCCATCGGAGACAGAATGAGGTTGACGGACGCGGAAGCAGCACCGAGAATCACAAGTCTCGATGCGGAGTCATGGAAGCCTGGGGCGCTAGCGCTCAGTTTGTAGGCCCCGAGCGGCAGGCCGGATAAGGTGTAATTACCTTGCCTACTGGTCATAGTGCGGTGGAGTTCGATGCCGGATTCGTTGGAGCGCACCACCACCTGTGCGCCTGCGACGGCCGCGCCTGCGGACGAGGAGACCTGTCCGGAGATCAGTGCAGTGTTCGCGGCCTGTGCGAGCAGGTGGCGCGGCGCGAGCGTGCAGCAGGCAATGACCAGAATGGACGGAAGCCAGCGGCTGGCGCGGATGAGGAATCGGTTCATCGGCGGCTGTCTACCTCCTTGAGTGCTTCGCGCACATCGTCGTTGTTGGGCTGGCGGCGAAGGAAATCAGCGAGCACGCCACGCGCTTTGCCAATGTTTCCGGCGGAGAGGTAGAGAACCGCCATGTTGAGAAAGGCGCGATCGAAAGAGGGCGCAAGCCGTGCGCATTGCTCGAACTGACGCATGGCGCGTTCGGACTCTCCCATCTGCATCAGCACAACGCCTAGGCCGTTGAGCATTTCAACGTTGGTTGGCTCGAGTTCGACGGCTTTTTCGAACTCTGTGCGCGCTCGATCGAGGTCCTTCTCTTCCACACACAACATGCCGAGGCCCTTGTGCAGCTCGGCAGAGTGCGGATCGAACTCGATGGCTTTGACGAGCAGATCGCGGGCCTCCTTCGGCTTCCCCTGAAAGCTTAGGAGTTTGACCATGTTCTGGAGGGCGAGCAAGTGCGCAGGCTGGCGGTCGAGGGCATGTTCGAAGTCGCTCTGCGCCTGGGCGTAGTCGCCCTGTTGTCCCATGACGACGCCCAGGTTGTTCCATGCATCCGCATTGGCGGGATCGAGTTCGACGGCCTTCTCCAGATGGGTGCGCGCCTCGTTGAATTGGCCCTTGTTGAGGCAGATGAGGCCGAGATTGTAGTAAGCGGCGGGATTGGTGGAGCTGCGTTCGATCGACTGCTCGAAAGCGGCGCGCGCCTCGTCGAAGTACTCGTGCTGGAGGTAAGCAACGCCGTAGGTGAAGTAGTTGTGGTGCAGCTCGGAGCGATAGTAGTGGCCCGGGAAAGGCAGCGCGAGCTTGAGGCGCTCCTCCGCGTTGCGCGGGATGCGGCCGGCATCGCTCACCAGTTCCGCGATGCCGGGGGCGCCCTCGTAGATGCGGACAAGCTTGCCGCTTTCGAGCAGAAAGGCCGAGGGTAGAACGATGTCGCGCCGGCGGTCGAAAAGGTAGCGGCGGAAGAGATTGAAGACGTGCGAAGCGCGCTCGTCGGCAAGCAGCATCGGGAAGGAGAGCTGTGCGGGAATCGTGCCGCGGCCCTGCTGGGCGTTGACGGCGATGGCCGTGACAGCGATGCCGGCTTTCTTCAACTCGGCCTGGTTGCGCTCGAGTTCGAGCAGGAACTGTGCGCTGGCACCGCAATCGGGCGCGGCGAATGCAAGCAGTTGAATGCGGCTGGAGGCATTGACGAACGAGCGGTGGTTGCCCTCGAGATCGAGTAGCGCGGGATCGGGCGGCAGGATGGGATCGATCATCCAGACACCGTGCATGGCGCCGGAATCGCCGGGAGCGGCGCCCTCGGCGGATGAAAACGGATGGGGTGCGGCAAAGGGCGTGGCGCGGAATCCCGCGGAGTCCTCCACCACTTCAATGCGGTGGTTGGATGGCAGAGATTCAAGAACCTGACGTGTTCCGCTGGGCCAGAGAATGGTGGCGCGGATGGAGCCGGGATCCTCGCCGAGGCCGAAGTGCGCGGCTTTGGTGTTCTGCGAAAGAAAGCCGGCGCCGGCGCGCAGCGTACGGAACTGACGCCCATGCGCGGTCTCAAGCTCGATAACCGAGCCAATAGCGTCGCGATTGCTTTTGGTGCCGCGCAGCACAAAGAGGATCGATGCGCCGAGCGGGCTCATGCGATTTTGGTAGATGCGGATCTGCGGTGCGGTGCGGTTCTTGAGCACAATTTCAAGGCGGCCGTCGCCATCCAGATCGGTAAGGGCAAAGGAACGGCTGTCCTCGATACAGTCGATGCCGAGAAGGGCTGCTGCTTCGGTAAACGTCGCATTGCCATTGTTGAGGAAAAAGTTGTTGCGCTGGTAACCGCTCCAGGTATAGCCGGAACGGATGAACTCGTTGATGGCGCTCCAGCCGTCGGCGTATGCCTTGGTATGGCCGCCGGCGTCGAGCGAGCGCGCGGCAATGTGGCGCCAGTAGAAGCTTGAGAGATCGTCGTGGACTTCGCCCGAGACAAAGCCGTTCGCGACGTAAAGGTCCGGATAGCTGTCGTGATCGAAGTCCCAGGACTCGCTGCCCCAATTCCAGCCGCCAAAGCGCGTGCCGGACTCCTCGGTGACATCGAGGAAGCTGCCGGATGCGCCTTCGTTGTGGAGCAGGGTATTGCCCATGGCGTCCTGGCGGAAGGCCTTGCGTACGGGTTCCGGCGCGGAAGGCATGAACTGCGGCAGTGCGGTGACGCGGCGTCCGGCCGACTCCCACATATTGACGACGTAGGCGTCTTCATAGCCGTCGTTGTCGTAGTCGAACCAGGTCATGCTCATGCCTTCTCCGGGGTCCTCGAGGCCGGCCTGGGCGCTGACGTCGGAAAATGTGCCGTTGCGGTTGTTGCGGTAAAGAACCTTGCGGCCGAAGTCGTTGACGACGTAGAGATCGGCCCAGCCATCGCGGTTGTAGTCGTTCCAGACTGCGCCAAAGCTGAAGCGGTTGTTGCTCACGTCCATGCCGGACGGAAGGGTGACGTCTTCGAAGTTGTGGTTTCCGCGATTGCGCAGCAGGAAGTTGGGCGGGCCGTTCTGCGCGTCGTAGTAGGGGTTGGGATACTCGTAGTCGCTGAGACCCTGATAGAAGCTGTACGTGCAGAAGTAAACGTCCAGCAGGCCGTCCCGGTCGTAGTCGGCTACAGCAGCCCCGGTAAAGGTCCCCTGAGGCGGGCGGGCGAACTGGAAGGCATCGGGCTTGAGCTCGAAAGTACCATCGCCGCGATTGGCGAAGAGCAGCGGGCCGCTGGTGCGCACGACGATCAGGTCCTGACGCCCGCAGTTGGTGAGATCTGCAAAGATGGCGCATGAGGTGCCGTCGAGCACGCCGACACCGGCTTGCTCGGTCACATCGACGAAGGTGCCATCCCCGCGGTTCTTATAAAGGCGGTTGGGCAGCCCCGCGGGCTGGCAGACGTAGATGTCATCGAGACCGTCGCCGTCGAAGTCGCCGGCCGAAATGCCGTTGTTGCCATAGAGGTCGATTCCGCTTGCGCCGTCGAGCACGGTGCGCCAGTGATCGATGCCGAACAGCATCTGCTTGCGGTACGAGGTGTTCTGGCCCAACACGGCGGCGGTAACGTCGACAAATCCCAGACCGGTCAGCCGGGCGCGCGTCTCGGGCTCGGCGGCCCAGGAGAGAATCGACCAGTTGCCGCCTTCATCGCGCCGCCAGCGCAGCGTCCACTCACCGGTCCGCTGTTCGCGGCGGTTCGCGTCGAGGCGGCCGGCAAAATCATAGTGCACATGCGTGCGGAGCTCCAGAGGCGATTCAGAGAGAATCTCGATCATGTCGATCTCAACCTCGGCAAGGTCGAGATGGGTCCAGGCGGCGAGATAGCGTTCAAGCGACGCGAGGAAGGAATCGCGAGCGACAGCGGTGGCGGGCGGAAAGGTGGCCTTCCCAGATTCGAGCGGGGAATGGGTGCGCAGTTCTTGCAGTGCCGGTTGATCGAGCGGAGAGGCTTCGAGGGTCTCGGCAAGCCATTCGCGCATGGTGTGGTGCGGATCGCGTGCTCCAGCACGGAAGCTCTCCGCCCAGGTAATGAGGCGTTGTTCGAGCTCCACTGCGTATTCTTCTTCAATGAACTCATCGGAGCCGGGACGAATCTGCTGAAGGAAGGGCTCGAGGAAAGGCGCATAGCCGGAACCGGTGTGCACCAAGCAGGGAGCGGCAGGCGAGGCAGCCGGTGCGGCGAAAAGCGTGCGCGGAAAGCGGCAGGCAAGGAAAGCGCTGGCAAGGCCAGTTGTTTTGGCAAAGCTGCGACGCGAGAGCCGCACAAATTCCTCCTGTCAGATCCCCAGCGGGGAGTCCAATCACATCTTACGACGCTACAAGTGCCGCCGGGTGCTTCCAGTTGACCGTGAAGTTCCCGGCGGGTCTGCCGCCCAGTAGCGCGAGCCCATTTATCTTGCGAGCCCGATAGTGCGCGAACCCAGCTTCTTCGGTGTGGAGGCTGGAAGGGCAGCGATGGGTTCGACGTTGTTGGCTCCCGCGGGTGCTGTCGCACGCTCGATCTCATAGACTGCCCCGGCGCTGGTTTCAACTTTGAAGATCGAACCAGCGGCGGTGTAGAGCACCTTGCCCGGCGCCGAGGCGCGTAGGATGCGCACGGAATCTCCCGGCCAGGGATTGCGGATGCTTACGGTTCCGCTGGAGCCGGCCTCGATCTCAAGTTGCACAACGCGCCCTGAGCGGATGCGGAGGTTGGCCTTGTTGCGGTGGCGCAGAAACACAGTGGCATCCGCATCCCAGCCAGCAGGCCACGCCTCGGCAATACGGACAACGCCGTTGTAGTCATCCGCAAGAGCCGTCTGGAGTCCAAGGGCGACGTTACCTAACTGCTCGACGTAGAACTCGGTATCTTCAAACTCCGCCAGCCCCGAGGGGAATGCCTGGTAATGCTCTGTGATGGCCGCCAGGCTTGACCGGAACTCATCGGCCAGCCCCAGGCGTGCGGCTTGCACAGGGTCGTAGCTCCAGTCGTCGATGTTCTTGTAGGGCCGATTCATAAAGGTGAGCACGCCGATGGCGTGCATCGGGCCGTCATCGCCGATCAACCCATACGGCCATACCGGTTCGAGTCCATTGTTCTCGGAGTTGTGCGTCTCGGCCTGGGGCGAGTAGCTCGTGGCAAGGATGGCATCGGATAAACTCGCTCCGGGTGCGAGCACCTCTTTTGGCGCGGCAAGCGATACCAGCGGAAGCTCGGGTAGCTTGTGCGCCTGCGCTTCCACTTGGCGCGCCAACTCCGCGTCGGTGTCGAGCAATCGCGCGGCCTGAACGAAGCGCGGGAAAAGTGTGCGCATGGCTGAGATGTCGGTGATGGGATCGCGCACATCCCATTGCATCTCATGCGAGTTCGAGGGATCGGTGTGCAATACGCCTCCGGAGTCGCGCTTGCCGTAGGCGAGCAAGAAGCGGATTGACTCACGTATCAGCGGGAAGTTGGCGCGAAGAAATGCGAGGTCGCCGGTGTAGTCGTACTGGTCAAGGATCCAGAGGGAGATCTCTGCACCGGTGGAGATGGTGCGGGCGTTGTAGTAAGGGGGGAAATCGAGCCCGCAGTTGATCGGCGCGTTTGGCAGCCAGCTCTCATTCTCGTAACCTCGGCCGTTGAAGCGCATCGTCTCCGGCACGCATATCCCGGCACGGCCACCCATGTGCTGGCGGGTCCACGCGAGGATGTTGGGCAGATTCTGGCGATAGAGCCGGAAGTACGGCTGGTTGAACTCTGCAAGTCCGGCGCCCAGGTTGGCGCCCACCTGCATGCGGAGATTCCAGTGCCAGTACCCCGACGGACCCCATTTGTGCGCATCGCCAAAGGCAGAGAAGAGATCGCCAATGCCGGCCTGCGAACCGGGAAGGGGACCGCGGCTCTCTGCCGCTGCGGTGAACAGATATATCGCGCGGAGGTTCTCAAAGTACTCGGCTGTCTGGTCCGGTGAAGAAAGCGCCACCAGTGCGGTGCGGCTCCAGAAACCATGCCACCACCCGCGGTGCTCCTCCGCGCTCAGCTTCCGGGCAGCTGCAAGCAGGCCGGCCGAAATGGCCGTAGCATTGCCACCGCGCCACGCAGGTGAGGCAGCAAAGATCCGAAATGAGCCATCTGGATGCGGCCGGAAGCTCAGCTCGACGGTGAGCGGATCGTGCACCTCCGCGTGCAGATCGAGTGCATCTGCGCTGATGGCGGCAAGCGAACCGAAGCGTTCATTGCCGGCGCCTGCCTCCTTGTCGTCAAGCCAACTCTCGGTGAGCGTCGCAATGCCATCGGCGGCCGTGGCGTGCGGCTGGCGCGGTTCCCAGAGTTCCAGCGTTGCCGTTTGGATCTGGGCCGGGTCGGCGCCACGGACATCGATCACCAGAACGTCGAGCGATTCATCCATATAGACGGATGCCTGCATTGCGCCGCCCTGCTCCGTGAACTCGCCGTCGTAGAGATTCAGGCTGCCCCGGTAGTCTGCCGAGCGTGTCAGGCGCGCCAGGCCCGGCACATGGATCTGGCCAGGCGAGAGGCGCGCCGGCAGGGTGTCGGCGCGGTTCAACTGCACGGTGAGCCCATCCTGTGCCCAGACCGCAGCCCCAAGGCGGCCGTTGCCGAGCGGCATAGCCTCCACGGGCTTTTCATTTGGCCGTTCCAGAACAATCGTCGAGCGCTCCACAATGCCGCGGCGCTGGGCAAAGAAGCTGCCCAGGGCCTGGGCGCGCTCGAGCGATGGCTGTTGCGCGACGCTGGCTGGAACAGTGATTGCGCCAGCAAGAAGAGAAGCGGAGATAGCGAGGAGGCGGGGATCGATACGGAGAATCATTGCGGTTCGTTCACCTCGAGAATGCGATCGGCCGCGACGGCGTCTTTGCGGCCGTCGTTGTCACCGTTGAAGAGAGCAACGCCGGAACCCACGGTTTCGATGAGGTACTCGCGGGAGGCATCAGGGACCCGATGCCGGAACTGGAGCACGGGCTGTGCCGTGGCTTCGACAAAGTTGCCCGGCGCAGCGCGTAGGATGCGCAATGGTGCGCCCAGGGAAAGTGTGGATGCGCAGGGCAACTAAGAGGAGGCTGCGACTTCGGATGGGATAGGTGGGTCCTCCGATGCGAGCGAAGAGCGGCATTGCGACAGAGTTCCACGACGTGCGCCCCCGTCGATCCCGTTGCGGTTCGCTCGTCTGGGGCGTGTGGACCTGGGTAGGTCCGACCGACGTCCGCTCCCGCTGAGGCATCCCGGAGGGAAGGCGAGCAGAAAGGGTTCGAGCAGATCGCGAAGTAAACGATAACGGCTTTCAGATCCAAGGTACTTTAGCTTGAAAAGGGTGTCAAGACTGGCAGGGTCTAGGCGCACACGAAAGCGGTCTTTGTCAGGCAGGAGAGGGTGCTTGGAGATCGGAATGAGTGGAAGGTTCCAGACTCGCACGCGTGCGGCTCCGCAGGGAGGGCTTCGCAGGATAAATCAATTTTCTCGGTTGTTTATCCAAGTGCATTTGGGTGCGGCGGCTCGCGAAAGCCGCGTCATTATGAGAAAAAACGCAATGCCGCGAAAGACAGACCGTGGCCGAAGTGCGCCGCCACCGGAAGGAATGACCCTCCTGCGCTCCAGGCTCGATGTAGACAAGGGAGGGTGCAGGGAGGAGGGTGACCGCCCCGGAAGGCGGCTGTCCGGGATGCTTCAGGGAGGCGGCGCGATGGGGCGAAAGTTCTAGATTGACAATTTCAAATTGCTTGTAGTCTAATGTCCTCGCGGGAAAAGTTAACGATAACTGTACCACGATCGGAAGAACAGTAATGTGTAGTGAATGAAACCGTGGATGCAACGGGCGGCCGCTTTGCCGTTCCGGCCCTGGCCGGAAGCAGATTTGCAGAGCATTGAGCCGGTACGCAAACCCCACTGCGGAAGACAAGATCGGCACATCGGCTGCGCCAGCGCGCACAGGAGGCCAACCGGGGTGGGATTCAACTTTGGCATTGCAGCCAAACTGCTATTGGAGGCAGTTTCAGGAGACTAAGCGATGGGATTCCTCAGGAACAGAGTGAGCATGTCGCCGCCACAACCCGGTAAGGCCGGAACATCGCGGCAAGCGTTCGGAATGATCTTCCGGTGCGTGGTAGCCCTTGCAGTGGTTCTGCTGCTGCACACAACGCTGGCGCTGGGCCAGATCAACTCGGCCACATTGACCGGTACGGTCAAGGACACCTCGGGTGCAGCGGTGCAGGGCGCCACAATGAAGGTGCTTCAGCCAGCCACGGGCGCGGTGCGCAACAGCGAGACGAACGAGACGGGCCTTTACACGGTTCCGTTCCTGCAACCCGGCGACTACAAGGTGACGGTGAGCAAGAGCGGCTTCCAGGGCGTGACCGAGCTGGTTACGCTCCAGGTCAACCAGATCGCCGATCTTGACTTCTCGCTGAAGGTGGGTCAAACGACCGAAACGGTCACGGTTGAGACCAAGGTCGAGCAGTTGCAGACCGAAACCTCCAGCCTCGGCACCGTCATCGGCAGCCAGGACATTTCCGACCTGCCGCTCAACGGACGCCAGTTCATTCAGCTCTTGCAGTTGGCCCCCGGCACGGTGCCGGTCTCGGTCTCACAGAGCGCCGTGCCCGATCTAGGCGAGTCGGGATCGAACGTCACCCCCGCGATCAACGGCGGATCGGGCCGCTCGAACCTCTTCTTCGTCGACGGTCTCTATGCCACCGACCCCTTCTTCAGTTCGCTTTCGATCAGCCCCTCGATCGATGCCATCCAGGAGTTCCAGGAGCAGACCCACACCGATCAGGCGCAGTTCGGCGGCTCGACCGGCGGCACCGTGAACCTGTCCACCAAGGGAGGCACCAATCAGTTCCACGGCACCGCGTACGAGTACTTCCGCAATGACGCCATCTCCGCCGCCAAGCCGATGAGCGGCGGCGCGCCGAAGACTACTTACCAGCAGAACCAGTACGGCGGCTCGTTCAGCGGTCCGATCGTACACAACAAGCTGTTCTTCTTCGGCTACTACGACGGTTATCGCCAGTTGGATCAGAACATTGCCTACGCGCGTGTTCCCACCGCGGCCCAGTTGTCGGGCGATTTCAGCGGGATCCTCGAGACCCTCTACGATCCGACGACCTACAACGCCACGACCCAGACCATCACGGCCTTTCCGAAAAACAGCATTGCCGGCCGTCAGGACCCTGGCATGATGGCTATCCTGAAGGCTTACATTCCCGCGCCGCTGCCGGGTTACGATTGCTCTGTTTTGGAAAACTTTGAAGGCTGCAACTTCGTCAATCGCGCCAACTCTACCACCAACCAGGATCAGTACAGCATCCGCGGCGACTATAACGCAGGTAAGAAGGATCTGATCTACGGCCGCTACTCGAAGAACTCCAACACCGAGATTTCTCCCGGCGGCATTCCGAACATGGGATTCAACACCGGCATGTCGGACATCAACACCGGTGGCACCTGGGTTCACACCTTCTCGTCGTTGTTGATCTCGCAGATTACGGGCGGATACAACGGCGTCGATCACCCGCAGGATCAGCCCCAGGCCAACGCCGCCGCGGTCTTCACCCAGGCGGGCTTTACCGGCTTCACCGACACGCCGGGCGGCATCCTGGTGCCGAAAGTGCCGGGCATTCACCCCGGTGGCTATTTCGACATCAACGGTGGCTGGGGTCCGATCGGTCCGCAGCATGTCATTCAGATTTCTGGCTCGGTCACCAAGCAGGCCGGCGCGCATTCCCTCAGCCTGGGCGCGGCCTACTACCACACCTGGATGTACACCAACTGGGCCGAGAACGACGAATACTTCGGCGCCAAGGCGAGCTGGAATCCGATCACGCTGACGGGCGGCGACAGCATGGCCAGCCTGATGATGAGCCTGCCGGACTCGGCCGACCGCCAGTTGGGCAACTCGGGTGTGAACCTGATTGCCAGCCTGGGTTCGGTCTACGCCCAGGATTCCTGGAAGATGAAGCATCGTCTGACGATGAACTACGGTGTCCGCTGGGACTACACTACCCCGGTCAGCGAGAAGGACAATTACTTCTCCGGCTTCGACATCAACACGGCGACGTGGTATATCGCCAAGGGCAACAAGGCCATGCCCTCCGGACAGTTGCCGGCAGGTGTCGTGGTGCTTCCTCGCAGCACCATCACCACGCCGGACTACGCCGACTTCTCGCCCCGCCTGGGCTTCTCGTGGCTGGCCACTCCGCAGACCGTGGTTGCAGCGGGCGGTGGATTGACCTACGACAACTGGTCGGGTTCCGAGCAGGCGGCGCAAGACGCTCGCGGCGCCTGGCCCGTCGGTGCATCGCAGGGTGTCTACAACCTGGACGAAGCCGGCGTTACCCCCGGAATCACGGCGGAGAATCCATTTATTGGTCAGACGACCGTCATCGGTGGGTCGCCGCTCGGAACTGGAACCGGCGGCGGCTTCCTCGATACCAAGTGGAAGGACGCCTACTCCTGGCAGTGGAATTTCACGATCCAGCATCAGTTCGGCGCCTTTGGCACGGTCAAGACGGCCTACGTAGGATCTTCGACCAGCCGTGCGCCGATTCAGATCAATTCCAACGCCTCGACGGTTCTTGGACCCACCTGGACCGCGCCCTTCCCCAGTATGGGTCAGTTCAGCGTGATCCGCAGCATCGGCCACATGAGCTACAACGCATTCCAGGCACAGTACCAGAAGTCCACCCGCAATGGGCTGAGCTTCAACTCGGCCTTTACCTGGTCGAAGAACATCAACACCGGCTGCTCGGACTTCTGGGAGGGTTGCGATATCCAGAATCCGTACGACCTGCGCGCCGACAAGGGTCCGAACGATGTGGACGTGCCGATCGTGCTGACCGCCTCGGCGGTCTACGCAGCGCCCTTCGGCAAGGGTAAAACGTACGTCAACGAAGGCCCCGGCGCCGCGATCCTGGGCGGCTGGAAGGTCAACGGCATGCTCACCTCCCGTGGTGGCACGCCCTTTTCCATCGGTCTCTGGGACAACGAAACTCACTCGAATGGCGGCGGCGGCCGGCCGAACGTGACCGGTTCCACCAAGGGACCGAAGACACGGACCGAGTGGTTCAACAAGGCTGCCTTCTCGCAGCCCGCCAAGTACACGTACGGCACCTCCGGGCGCAACAACGTCCGCGGTCCCGGCTACGTCAACTTCGACTTCTCGCTCTTCCGCGAGTTCGCGATTCACGAGCGCTACAAGTTCGAGTTCCGCGCCGAGTCTTTCGACATCTTCAACCACGTCAACCTGGGCAATCCGAATACGACCTACGCTTCGGAGGCCCAGAACAGTTCGGTCTGGAATAGCTTCGGCACGATTTCCGGTTATCAGGGCAATCCACGCCGCTTCCAGCTTGCCGGAACCTTCCACTTCTAATCACTCATCAGCCCAAGGGGCCGGCGGCGTACGCCGCCGGCCCGTTGTTCATTTGGAATAGGCTTGGAGAAGAACTGGCGTCAGGCCTATCCAGGAGCTTTGCCACATGATCTGCTTTCGATGCCTACTTTGCCTCGTCCTCTGCTTTGCGGCGTGGGGCGCGTCTGCACAAAGCGCATCGGCAGGCGCGCCGTCGCAGATTGCTGAAGAGCTGCTGTCCAAGGCAGCCGAGGCGGAGAGCGGAGGCATGTATGTGGAGGCGCTGAGCGATTACGGGGCGGCATCGCGGGCGGCTCCAACCCAGGCTAACATCGTTCTCCGCATGGGGCTTCTGAAAGGCAAGAGCGGCGACTTCGAGGGCGCCAAGAAAGAATTTGCACGCGCCATCGAGCTGGATCCATCTCTCGCCGAGGCGCATTACAACCTGGGCCTTGCGCTGCTGGGTGGGGCGAAACAGGTTCCCGTCTGGAATGAGGCGCTCGAGCATTTCGAAGCCGCGCTCAAGGTGCGGCCGGATTACCCCGAGGCTTCCAATATGGCGGGGGTCTGCCGGCTGGAAACAGGCGACGCGGCAAGGGCCGCCGAGTTGTTTCGCGCGGCATTGAAAGCCAAGCCGGACGCCGGCGGAATGCACTTCAATCTCGGGAGGGCTCTTGAGGCCCAGGGCAAGCCCGAGGATGCGCTCGCCGAATACACAACGGCGGTCAAGGACCGACAGCCCTATTCGGAAGCGGAGATGGCGATCGGCAATCTGCTCTACGGCAAAGGCGATCTGCCCGAGTCGGCAGAGCACTTCAAGGCCGCGCTGGCTGCCAATCCCGAGATCGAGGAGGGGCACTACAAGCTGGCCAAGGTCCTACGTGGCGAGGGAAAGACGCGCGATGCGCAGGTGGAACTAAAACTGGCTTCGGCACTTATCCAGGCGAAGGCGGATGTGGTGATGTCCACACATCTGAGCAACGAAAGCTTGGACCGCGCCAAGGCGGGAGATATTCCGGGCGGGATTCAGCTTCTTCGCAAGGCCCTGTGGCTCGATCCATCGAATGCGATTGCCAACTACAACCTGGGCCTGCTGCTTGCCGATGCTGGAAATCTGGAAGCGGCAACGCTCGAGCTCAGAAAGGCAATCTCGCTGGCGCCGATCCGAGGAGAGTTTTTTGCCTCGCTGGCGGCAATTCGTGAAAAAGCAGGCGACCTCCAGGGCGCGATTCATGCCATTGAGAAAGCAGTGATGCTTCGGCCCGATGATGCCGCGTTGATGGCGCGGCTGGAGTCGCTGAAGCGCGCACAGGCTCAGCAGGGATCGAATGCGGCGGTAGACCACCAGGGCACAGGTGCTTCCTTTGGAGCCGTGGGGGACACCGCGGACGGGCACCTTGCTTTTGCAGGAGAACTCAGCGGCGAGGGCGACACTCTTGGGGCTGTCGGCGAACTTTTACGTGCCGCAGCGCTCGAGCCGGCCCGAAGCGAGATCCGGCTGAATCTGGGCATCGCGCGGGCACAGCTCGGTCAGCCGGAGGCAGCCGAACTGGATTTCAGAAAGGCACTGCTGCAGAAGCCTGGCAGCGCGCAAGCGCACATCGCGCTGGGCTCATTGCTGATGGGCAACGCGCGCAACGGCGATGCGGCCGAGGAGTTCCGCCAGGCACTCGCGATTGAATCGGGGAATGCCGACGCGGCCCGGCTGCTGGCGCAGTGCTCCAGGGCACCGCGCCAGTAAGACGTTGACCGTGCCGGTGCGCCTCTGACAGCCCAAGACCTTGAGAATGAATCGAGCGCGAACTAACGTCGCAGCTTGGCGGATGATGGTTGGAGAAGGGCCCGTGGGCCAGAAAAAGATCCAGATAGTCAAGGTGCAAATCGTTGAGCGCTTTGCGGCGGCCGCGGGTCGCATCCCCCGGCACATGCATGTCGTTCCACAACTTGGAGGTGATCCAAATCCGGTTGCGCGGCTTGCCGGAGCGGACAATTTCATCGAGGTCTTCGCCAATTTGCGCCTCGTTGCCGTACACCGATGCGCAGTCAAGTAGTCGAAGTGGTGATACCCAACGGACGCTGCGAACTTCACGGCCCCGGCATCGACAGCGCTGGGAGACAAGATAGCTGGGGCACACGAAAAATGCATGAGGATGGGCTTCCAATTCAACAAAGGTAAAGGTATCGTTAACTGCAACGATAGCTATGCGAACCGCCCCCCTACCCGGCGGGAGTTTCCTCACCAACCGCTTGAGCCAAGGCCGCCGCCGGAACAACTCCCACCTCGCATCCGGTAACGGTGAACCCGAGTTCCCGGTCCCGCGCCAGAGATGTGGTCCCTGATTTGAGCTTTGAGATACACTCATCACTATGGCAACGCGCCTGAAAGATATCGCTGAGGATTTGGGTCTTTCCGTTGTTACCGTGTCGAAAGTTCTGCGTAACCACCCCGACATCGGAGACAAAACCCGTAAGCGCGTATTGAAGCGGATGCAGGAGCTGAACTACCAGCCGAATCTGACTGCCCGCGCGCTGGTCACGGGAAGAACCGGGACACTGGGCCTGGTCGTGCCCGATCTTCTCCATCCCTTCTTTGCGGAAATCGCTAACGTAATTACGGCAGAGATCCGCAAGCATGGATACGGCCTTCTAATCTCCTCTTCGGATGACGATCCGGAATTGGAAGCGCAGGAGATTCGCCAGATGCTGGCGCGGCGAGTGGACGTGATCCTTGTGGCTTCGGCGCAGTGGACCGCGGAGAGCTTCCGTAAGATCGAGGAGCAGAAGACGCCCTATATCCTGCTGGACAGGCGATTGCCCGGTCTGGAAGCGAACTACATCGGCGCAGACGACGAGGCGGTGGGGGCACTCGCCACCGAGCACCTGATCGAGCAGGGTTGCCGCTACATTGCTCATATCCGCGGCCCCGAGGTGAGTACCGCAATAGGCCGTCTGGAGGGGTACCGCCGGACTCTGGCCTCCTACAATCTGACTCCGCTGCCGGGGCATATTGTGTCGCTGGGGACCTCCGGCGATCACCGGGGAGAACAGGGAGGCTATGAGGCAGCCACGCGCCTGCTGGCCACCCGGCCGCGTCCGGACGGTATCTTCTGCTTCAACGATCCCTCGGCGCTCGGAGTGATGCGCGCGGTCCTCGATGCCGGGCTTCGCATCCCGGAGGACATCGCGATTGTTGGCTGCGGCAATCTTTCATACTCGGACTTTCTGCGTGTCCCACTCTCTTCGGTGGACCAGGGAAGCGAAACGATCGGCAAGCAGGCTGCCGACCTGGCGCTGAAGATGGCGCGCAAGAAGGGCCAGGTGCCACCCAGACTTGAATTGGTGCCGCCGCATCTGGTGGTTCGCGCCTCGAGCAAGCGCTAACCTCCAGCACCCATTCCTGGTGCGTTGCGCGGCCGGTCGCAGATGTTCGAATGTTGAATGTCATGCAGCGGGCCTGAGGCCGGGCCTGCAAGTCGCAATGCATGCGCAGACGGCAGGAGAAGAATCGAAAAGACAATCCGCGCAGAGATGATCCGGCTGCTTTTGGGGAGCAGGAGAGAACCTGTTGACGGTACTGCCAGCAGGATGTTACATCTTTTTCGGCAGAGGTTACGTTAACTGTATCGATATTTAGATGGTTTGTGTTATAGTCCAACATCGTGCGCAGCCAGTGGGGTGTGCCTGCCGCGCGAAGGCGCTTCCAGCGGTGGCTTGAGTGGCGGCAAAAGTGCAGGGGGGCGGGATGCTGAGGTTTGGCGGAAGGCAGAGATTCTCGCGCAGAGTCATTGGCGAGCGGACGGCCATCGTGGGCGCACTACAGCTGGCACCTCGGCAGGCAGTGTCCGTACTCGCGCTGTCCAACCGCCATGGTTGGGCCCAGATCGGCGCCGAAACAGTGCGCGGACGAGCAGCGGCCACCGGGGTGCGATCGATCTTGATCCTGATGACTTGCGGTCTTCTGGCGGCTTGTTCCGCGGCGCGCGCGCAGTGGGCGCCGATGACGCGGGATGCCGGCGCGGCGGAGCGGATTGCGTGGTGGCGTGAGGCGCGCTTTGGGATGTTCCTGCATTGGGGCGTGTATGCGATTCCCGGGCGCGGCGAATGGGTGCAGTGGAACGAGCAGATCCCGGTGAGTGAGTACGCAAAGCTGGCCAGCGAGTTCAAGCCTGAGCACTTCGACGCGAACGCATGGGCCGCTCTGGCCAAAGAGGGCGGGATGCGTTACATGGTGCTTACGGCGCGGCATCACGACGGCTTTGCGCTCTTTGACGATCCGGACAGCAGCTTTACCGCAGTCAAGTCCGCGGCGCATCGTGACTTTGTTGCCGGCTACGTGGAGGCCGTGCGCAAGGCCGGCTTGCGCGTGGGCCTCTACTACTCGCCGCTTGACTGGCGCTTTCCGGGTTTCTACTTTCCCGGGATCTATCGCGACAACGCCGAGCAACTGCGGTCGCAGTACGCACGGCAGATCGGCGAGCTTGCGAGCCACTACGGCAAGCTGGACATTCTCTGGTTCGATGGCGGCGGCAACGAGTGGCTGGGGTTTGGCGGGCTGGAGTGGAGCCCGAATGGTTGGCAGGGACGGGCAAAGGACAAGCCGTATTCCGGTGCCTTCGACTGGAAGGATGCGGAGACGGTGGGCCATCTGCGGCAGTTGCAGCCGCAGGTTGTGATCAACGACCGTACGAATGCGCCGGCCGATTACCGCTCGCGCGAGGGAGACGGTGCGCTGGGAGACTTCGAAAATCGCTACCCGTGGGAGCTGTGCACAACAATCGCCGAAGGCGCGTGGGGCTATCAGCCGGGAGCTGCGGTGAAGCCGCTGAAGCAGTTGATTCATCTGTTGGTCGGCGCTGCCGGTCGCGACGGGAATATGCTGCTGAATGTGGGGCCACGACCGGACGGCGAGATCGATCCAGCGCAGGCCGAGCGTGTACGCGAAATAGGCCATTGGCTGGGAGCGAACGGCGAGAGCATCTACGGAACGCGGGGCGGTCCTTGGCTGCCTGGCGCCTATGGCGTCTCGACGCATCGAGGAAAGTCTGTCTTCATTCATCTTCTCAACGTGCCGGCGGATGGAGTTCTGCGGATGCCTGCCTTGCCGGCGCGCGTAGAGAGCGCCGCGATGCTCAAGGGCGACAAGCTGGCCTTCGAACAAAGCGGGCAGGAGTTGAGAATCACGATTCCTTTGGCCGCCGTAGACCTGCTGGATTCGGTCATCTGGCTGGAACTGGAGCAGCCGTGGACAACGCAGGCGGTTGTCCCGGTTCCCGCCCGCTAGAGCGTTTTCGATTTAAGTGTTTACATATCCGCATGAGGCAAAGAAGTTCGAGCACTCGCCTGGCGTAACGGCATTGAGCAGGTCACCGATTTCCTTCCAAAGAGCGTCGATGGATCGTTTGGCTGCTTTGCGGAGCAGTGCTTTGAGTTTGGAAAAGAACTTTTCGATTGGATTGAAGTCGGGAGAGTAGGGAGGCAGATAGAGCAAGGTGGCGCCTGTCGCACGGACCGCTTCCTCTACACCTGACACCTTGTGGCTGCTGAGGTTGTCGAGGATGACGATGTCTCCCGGGTGCAATGTTGGGCACAGAAATTCGCGCACATAAGCGAGAAACATCTCCCCGTTGATCGGTCCGTCCGTAACCATTGGCGCGGTTAGTCTTCGGCGGCGCAGAGCACCCACAAAGGTGGTCGTCTTCCAGTGCCCGTGCGGTGCGGAGGCGATGCACCGTTTGCCCTTGGGAGCACGCCCACAACGTCGCGTCATGCTGGTCGATGTCCAAGTTTCATCAATAAATACAAGCTTTTCTACATCCATCCCCGGCAAAGCTTCAGCCCAGGCTCGCCGTGCTTGCTGTACGTCCTCGCGCTCTTGCTCGCTGGCGTGCAGGGTTTTTTTTGAAGGTGAGATTCCATTTGTTCAACTGATGCCACAGTGCCCCGGGCTTGATGAAAACATCCTGCTTGGCCAAACGTGCGGACAATTCCGACAACGTCAGGTCTGGCTCTGCTTCGATCCAGGCGCGCAACACTGATTCCATCTCTGCAACTCGTGAACGGCGATGGCCGCCGATCTGAAAACTGGTCCGCTTGCCCAACTTCTGCACCCGGTCGCGAACCTGATAAACCCAGACGCGGCTCACTTCCAGACGCCGCGCAATCGAACTCGGTCTCTCACCGCGATCCAGTGCCCACAACACGCGCTCACGCAAATCCTGAGAATACGATTGCATCCTGCCTCCTCTCTCCTGGCAAGAATATTATCGCATTAATGTAAATACTTGAATTAGAAAAGCTCTAGAACGCACGGCATTGCTTTTGCAAAAGTGCGATCTGCTGATCTGCGGCGACACGGGAATCATGCATTTCGCCGCGGCGATGGGGACGCCGACCGTAGGTTTGTTCGGTCCCAACACTCCCGTATGCTGGGGGCCGGTAGGACCGCGTGCCACCTACGTTTATCCGACGCAACAACCCTGCAGTCCATGCATTAACAGCTACCGGAGGCATATTCCCGAGAAATGCACCGCGGTCGAGGAGGGCGCCTGCATGTCGGACATCACTGTTCAACACGTATTGAACGCGGCGAGGCGTGTGGTTCTAGATTCATGGCTTGGCTGATGGCGATTGATGCCCGAGGCCTGTCCCGACTCTTGGGCAGGCCGGTGTCTGGAGCCAGGGAGACCCGTGCATCAAGTCGTCCAGTGCCTGCACTCGGGCGGTATATCTTTGCAGTTCGCTAGAAGCGATCACCAAATGGCCTGACAAGATGAGGTCCGAATCGCGGCGACCTTGCACAAACTTCGACAGGACATCGTGACTCTGATTTTGCTCCAGACCCGATGTTCGCCTCATCGCAGGTCATGGCAGGCTGCACACCCGCCCTGTTGCTCAACTCCCGGCTCACGGTACAATGCAGATGGCCAGGTGCCCGTGCGGAAGTGGTGAAATGGCAAACACACTAGCCTTAGGAGCTAGCGCCTTCGGGCTTGCGGGTTCAAGTCCCGCCTTCCGCACCAAAATCCCCCCGGCCCAGCGCCACCCCCCCGGCTCATGGGCAGAAACCAGCCAGTTTCGGCAGCCGATTCCCGCCGCACAATCTGCGATCAAAAAATGATTGCGCGCAGGGGCTTCGAATCGGAAGCGCCTTCGCCGATGCTCCCCTGTCGGAGTAATCTGGTGAAACCATGAGTTCAACTCCGCAGCAGCCGCAAATGAATCTTTCCCAGAGCCCCGACTACCGCGAAACCTATGCCAACAGCGTCCAGGTCCGTGTCAGCGTGTGGGATTTCCAACTGGTCTTCGGACTGGCCAGCAGCGAATCTCCCGACCAGGTGACCATCCGCAACCACCAGGCCATCTTCCTCAGCCCGCAGCAGGCCAAGGCCCTGTGGAGCATTCTGGGCCAGAACCTGGCCCAGTACGAGCAGGCTTTTGGCGTGCTCAACCTGGAGCCGCAGAGCCACAGCTTCCCACAGGGCCCGATCAACTAAGCCGAGGAGCAATTTGTTGCGCTGGAAAAGATGGTTGCAACCGCGGCTGGACGCGCCGTTTCCCGCCTGGATGATCTTCCCGGTGGTCTTCGCGGCCCTGTACGCCACGCACTTTACCCTGCTTCGCCTGCCTTATTACTGGGACGAGGCCGGCTACTACATTCCCGCCGCGTGGGACTTTTTCCGTACCGGATCGCTGATCCCCACGAGCACGCTGACCAACGCCCATCCGCCGCTGCCCAGCATTCTTCTGGCTCTGGCTTGGAAGGCTTCCGGCTTTTATCCCGAGGTGACGCGCGAGACGGTTCTGCTGGTCTCTTCGCTGGGACTGGTGGCGGTGTGGCGGCTGGCCACGCGGTTGGTGGGGGTGGGTGCGGTTGCCTTTTGGACAGTCTTCCTCACGGCCCTTTACCCCATCTGGTTTGCGCAGAGCGTTCTGGCCCACGCTGACATTTTTGCCGCTGCCTGCACGCTGTGGGGACTGGTCTATGCGCTGCCGGACAAGGACCGCAAGCCCTGGGCCGCCGCCCTTTGTTTCTCCGCCGCCGCTCTCTCCAAGGAGACGTCCATCGTGATTCCGCTCACCCTGGCCGCCGTCAGCTTTGTGGAAGGCTTCCGCGCCTTGCCGGCGGTGCGCCGCCGTCTGTGGTGCGAGACGGCCTGGCTGGCCGGCTGCGTGCTGCCGCTGGCCGCCTGGTACGGGTGGCATTACTTGAAAACCGGCTTCCTCTTCGGCAATCCCGAGTTCCTGCGCTACAACGCCCAGGCCAACCTGGATCCGGTGCGCATCCTGGCTGCTTTCGGCCACCGCGTCCTGCATTTGACCGCGCACATGAACCTCTTTGTGCCGGTGCTGATGACCATCGCCGCTCTGCTGCTCAGCCCGCTTCCCGACGCCGATGGCCGCGACCGCCCCGCAATTCCCGCTTCCGCACAGCGCCGGATTTTCATTCTGCTCCTGGCCAACGCGCTCTTCTTCAGCGTCCTGGGCGGAGCGCTGCTGACGCGCTACCTGCTGCCGATGTATGCGCTGGTGCTGCTGGTGGCCGTCACCACCTTCTATCGCAGGGTTCCGTATTGGCAAGGGCTGGCGGCGTTTTCCGCGGCGGCGTTTGTGGTGGGGCTGTTCATCAATCCGCCGTACGGATTTGCCCCGGAAGACAATCTGGCATTTGCCCACGTGATTCGCCTGCACCAGGCCGGCATCGAAGAGCTGAACCGGACCTACCCCGGCTCAACGGTGCTTTCAGCCTGGCCGGTCACGGACGAACTCACCCGTCCCGAACTTGGCTACCTGAGCCAGCCCTACGATGTCTACCGGCTGGAGGATTTCACCTCTGGGCAGATTTCCCGCGCCGCCGACGAACCGGGCAAATACTCGACCGCGCTGGTTTTTTCCACCAAATACGACCCGGTTTCGCCGTTGTTTACGCTGGGGCCGAAGAGCAGGGCGCTGGACGAGCACTACTTTGGCCTGCACCACGATCTTCCGCCCGAGACCATTGCCCACCAACTGGGCGGAAGGCTGGTGTGGAAGCGCGAGGATCAGGGCCAGTGGATCGCGCTGATCCGCTTCAACCGCCAGTTTGAAGCTTCCCTGGGTTTGCCTGATTCGCTGCCTTAGCTGTTCTGGTTCGCCGCAACACCTATAATCAGCCTGTCGTGCTTATCTTCTTTTCATCTCGTTTGCGCTGGGTGCGGCAGGTTGCCGCGAGTGCCGGGCTGTCGCTTCTGGTGGGCCTGGCTTTGTCTCTTACCATGCAGGCGCGCGGCCAGGACGCTGCCCAGGGCGGCGCGGCCGAAAGCCACGGCCGCATCCTGCTGGTGCTGCCGTTTGACAACCGCACCGGCCAACCGAGCCTGGAGTGGATTCGCGAGGCCGCGCCGGAGATTCTCAGCCGCCGGCTGGCTTCAGCGGGTTTTGCGCCCATGCACCGCGCCGACCGGCTCTATGCCTTGGACCATCTGGGCCTGCCGGAGGGGTTTCAACCCTCCCGGGCCAGTTCGCTCAAGCTGGCGCAGACCCTGGACGCCGACTCGATCATTGTGGGCAGCTACATCACAGACGGCTCCAGCATTCAGGCCGAGGCCCAACTGGTGAACGTGCCCCATCTGACCATGAGCGCGCCGGTAACCGCCCGCGGCGAGATGCACGACATGATCTCGGTCTTCAATTCGCTGGCCTGGAAACTTACCCGCGAGCTCGATCCGGGCTTCAGCGTGGCGGAGCAGACCTTTGTGGCTGCCGGTTCCGGCCTGCGCCTCGACGCTTTCGAGCAGTACATCCGCGGTATCACCGAGCCTGACCAGCAGGAGCGCCTGCGCCACCTCAACCAGGCGGTTTTGCTGAGCCCCGGCTTCGGTCCGGCCTGGATGGCCCTGGGCCGCGAAGACTACGCCGGCCAACAGTACGAGCAGGCCGGCGACGCTTTTGCCAAGGTGGGCGCCAATGCAACGGACGCTCTCGAAGCCGGCTACTACCGCGGTCTCTCACTCCTGTTCAGCGGCGACTACGCCCGTGCCGAGGAGGCCTTTGCCGCCGTGGCGCGCGTGCTGCCGCTGGCCGAGGTCCTCAACAATCAGGGCGTGGCGCTGGCCCGCCGCGGCAAGGACGGCGTTGCGCTCTTTCGCCAGGCCGTGGCCGCCGATCCCAACGCAGCCGACTATCACTTCAACCTGGCCGTAAGCCTGAAGCGGCGCGGCGAAGCCGCCGAAGCCCTCACCGAGCTGGCCCAGAGCCTCAAATTGCGACCGGGAGACACGGAGGCTCAGGCCGTCCAAAGGACATGGACGGGACAGAAGCCCGAGCCCGCTTCCGCTGCCGGTGAGGAAGCAGGGGCCAAGGCCGATCCACTGGAGCGCATCATGCGCACGTTTGACGCCGCCGCCTTCCGCCAGGCAGTTCTCATGATGGATCAGATGGACGCCACACGACTGGAAGCGCTCACTCCGCAAGCGCGGGCGCAGAAACTTGCCGCGCAGGCGAAGGACTATTTGGACCACGGCCTGCTGCTGGAAGCCGAGAGGCTCTACCTTGCCGCCGAGGCCGCCGACAGCTCGGTTGCCGAGGTGCACGCCGGACTGGCCCAGGTGCGCGAACGCTCCGGCGATGCCGCGGCAGCCCGCAAAGAAGCCACCCGATCGCTGGAACTGTTGCCTTCGCCCGATGCGTACCTGGTGTTGGGCCGGCTCAACCTGGGAACCGGACACCTGGACGAGGCATTGCAAAATACCGACGCAGCCCTCAAAATCGACGCCAGCAACAAGGCGGCCCAGGAACTGCGCCGGCAGATCGAGGCGCGCCAGGGCCAGGGGAAATAGGGCCGGAAGGCAAGCCCTTCCAAGGAGCAAGCCATGCTTCAGCGCACACGAAGGTTCGCCGCTCGATTCGTACTGGGGTTGGCCGCAGGATTGGCGGGCTGCCTGTTTTCCGCTCCGGCGTGCGCTCAACAACCCCAGGCTCCAATCGTTGACAAACTGATTCTGGCCGACACCATTCAGCCGGTTACGGCGGGACAGCTTGACCGCGCGCTGGCCCGCGCCAACTCCGACAGCGCGCGCGCCTTGCTGGTGGTGCTGGACACACCCGGCGGTCTGCTCGACTCCACCCGCGCCATGGCCGGAGCCATTCTCAGCTCCCGCGTCCCGGTCATCGTTTTTGTCTCTCCAGCGGGCGCCCGCGCCGGCTCGGCCGGCTTCTTCCTGCTGGAATCCGCGGATATCGCCGCCATGGCTCCCGGCACCAACGCCGGCGCGGCTCACCCGGTGCTTGAATTCGGCGTCAAACCCGACGAGACCATGAACCAGAAGATCGAGAATGACACGGAAGCGTTCCTGCGCTCTTACGTCACCCGGCGCAACCGCAATGCCGAAGCTGCCGAGGCCGCCGTCCACACCTCCCACTCCTACACCGCCCAGGAGGCGCTGGACCAGCACCTGATCGACCTCGTGGCCAATAGCGACCAGGCCCTGCTGACCGCCCTGGATGGCCGCGAAATCACCCGCATGGACGGCAGCAAACTGACGCTGCACCTGGCTGGCGCGCGGATCGAGGTGGTGCAGCCCACCCTGCGCGAAGAACTGCTGGGCTGGCTGGTCAATCCCAACATCGCCCTGCTCTTCCTCGTCGGCGGCGCACTGCTGGTCTATCTCGAATTCAACACTCCCGGCACTATCGTTCCCGGCGCGCTGGGCACGCTGATGGTGCTGCTGGCCATCTTTGCGCTGAACCTGCTGCCCATCCGCTACACCGCCGTGCTGCTGCTGATTGCGGCCCTGGTGTTCATGCTGCTGGAAGCCAAATTCGGCGGCCACGGCGCCCTGGCCATTGCCGGCATCGTCTGCCTCACCTTCGGAACCCTCACGCTGGTGGCCGCGCCGGTGCCGGAGATGGCCATCAACCCCTGGGTGGCCTTTGCGGTCAGCGCCGGATTCGGAGGGATTACCGTCTTCCTGGTTCGCCTGGCGGTGCGCGCCCGCCGCAGGAAGTCGCGCCTGGGCGTCGATGCGCTGGTGGGCAGCCGTGCCTCGGCCATGGAGGCGCTCAGCCCCGAGGGTCACGTGCTGGTCGACGGCGAAATCTGGAGTGCGGTTTCAAGCGAGCCTGTCTCCACCGGGGCCACCTTGCGCGTTGTGGGCCACGAGCAGTTTCTGCTCCGCGTGGAGCCGGCCTCGCCGCCGCGTTCGCCGGAATCACCGGAATAGCCAGATTCTTCAGAAGATTCAAAAGAACGCCTTCTTACGTTGTGTGGAATCAATAGGGTGTTTCACACATTCCAATGTGTGGCATACTACACGTGCAAGGAGGCGAAACCATGGCGACGAATCTGGCAATCGACGGCAAACTGATCGACGAAGCTCGTCGGATTGGTGGTCACGTCACCAAGAAAGCTGCGGTCACTGCCGCTCTGCAGGAATACATCCAGCGCAGAAAGCAGGTGGAGATCCTCAAGCTGTTTGGGAGCATCCAGTTCGACCCGGCCTACGATTACAAACAGTCTAGGCGGCTGGACCGGATTGAGGTTGAGCCGTGAAGGTTCTGGCGGATACCTGTGCCTGGTCGCTGGCGCTGCGCCGCAGGAACCGAGCTGCTCTGAGCGATGCCGAGCGGATCCTGGTCGCCTCGCTTGGGGAAGCGATCAAGGACGGACGGATCGTTCTCATCGGCCCGATTCGCCAGGAAATTCTCTCCGGCATCAAGGATATGGCGCAATTTGAGAAGCTGAAGAGTGCCCTCGAAGCCTTTCCGGATGAGCCCCTCGCAACGGCCCACTACGAAGAAGCCGCGCGCCTTTTCAATCTCTGCCGCAGCCGCGGTGTGGAGTGTGGACCGGTCGATATTCTCATCTGTGCCGCCGCTGCCCGCGAGCATTGGAGCATCCTCACCCTCGACCGCGGCCTGTTACGTTGCGTGGAGGTTTTGAAGAGCGATGGGCCGGACAGTCTCTCGACTTCGGTGCAGAAACCCTGAAACTACGGCCGAACAGGGAGAGGCATTCCAGCATTCAGCGCGATGGGCGCAGTACCGCTGGAGTACAATCCGTCCTGAGTGAGGGAGTTCAATGTCCGCTACCGATCTGCCTGTTCCGATTCTGATTCTGGTTGCCATCGTCGTTCTTTACCTGATCAATTCCATCAAAATCCTGCGCGAGTACGAGCGCGGCGTCATCTTCCGGCTGGGCCGCGCGCTGCCCACGCCCAAGGGGCCGGGCATCATCCTGGTCTTTCGCCCCATTGACCAGATGATCCGCATCTCGCTCCGGCAGCAGGTGCTGGAAGTGCCGCCTCAGGACGTCATCACCCGCGACAACGTCACCCTCAAGGTGAACGCCGTGGTCACGCTCTACGTGATCAATCCCAACGATGCCGCCATCAAGGTGGAAAATTACACCTACCAGACCTCCCAGTTTGCGCAGACCACGCTGCGCTCGGTGCTGGGCGAGGTTGAACTGGACGAGCTGCTCAGCCACCGCGACAAGCTCAACCTGCGCATCCAGACCATCATCGACCAGCGCACCGAGCCCTTCGGCGTCAAGGTCATTTCGGTCGAAGTCAAGCAGGTGGACCTGCCCGAGCAGATGTTGCGCGCCATGGCCAAGCAGGCCGAGGCGGAACGCGAAAAGCGCTCCAAGATCATCCACGCCGAAGGCGAATTCAACGCCGCCCAGAAGCTGGTGGACGCCGCCGCGCTGCTGGCTACCGAGCCCATGACTTTGCAGTTGCGCTACCTGCAAACCCTTACCGAAATCGGCGTCGAGAAGAACACCACCATCGTCTTCCCGCTGCCCATGGAGTTCATGACGCTGTTCAACAAGCTGGGCGATACCGCCCTGCTCAAGGGGGCTGTAGAGAAGCCGTAAGCCGTTGCGACTGAACCACGTGTGGGTTCGGCGTCTCGTTTTCAAGCGCCGGACCCGCCTCGCAAAAGAAAACAACTTCCCCGTTCCGAATCCGCCCGAGGGCGCTCAATGCATGGAGTTTTTGACCAGCAGGACTTTCAACCGCTGGGCCGCCAGCGCGACACCGAGCTGACGCTTGGCCCGTTCAAGCTGCTGGCGCTGTTTTTCGGCCTGGTGCTGCTCTGCGGCATCTGCTTCGGCCTGGGCTACGCCGTGGGCAACCATAGCGCGAAGAATGCCTCTGCCGCCGCGCCGCCGCTTGCGGCCGTGACTCCACCTCCGACGGCGATGGCCAGTGCGCACTCCAACAAGCCCTCCGCCAACCCCCAGAACGCTTCCCAGCGCGCTGTGGCCAGCGCGCCGCCCTCCGCATCCTCTGCTTCCTCCGAATCCTCCGCTTCTACACCTTCCGACGCGAATCATTTCGTGGTGCAATACGCCCCGCCGCCTGCTCCGGCGGCTCGCACCGGGCAATGGGTGGTCAAGCCGGCCCTGCCGCCCCAGTCCACGCAGCCGCAGCCGGTCGCGGCCAGCAAGGCCCAGGCCTCTTCGTCTCCGCCGCTCATGGTCCAGATCGCCGCGGTTTCCCATCCGGAGGACGCGCAGGTTCTGGTCAGCGCACTGCGCAGGCGCGGTTTCGCGGTCACGGTTCGCCACGATCCCGCCGACGGCCTGCTCCATGTGCAGGTTGGCCCCTTCGCCAGCCGCACCGAGGCCGCCGCCATGCGCCAGAAGCTGCTCAACGACGGCTACAACGCCATCGTGCAGCCGTAGGCGGAAACCGCAGCCCAGCTCAGGTCCAGCGTTCCATCGATTTCATTGCATTCGCTCCGGCAGCCCTGACGCGATTGACGCGCGTACGGCTTGCATCAGCTCTTCGCGCGTCACAAACTCGTTGGGGTCGATGGGCGCGTGGAAGACGATGTGCGCCGTTCCCGGCTTGATGCCGAAGCTCCCCTTTGCCATCATCGTCTCCGTGCCGTAGATCGACACCGGAATGCAGGGCGCGCCGGTCTCCTTGGCCAGGTAGAATGGGCCTTTTTTGAAGGGCAGCAGGTGGCCGTCCGGCGAGCGGGTACCCTCAACGAACGTGGTGATGTGAATTCCCTTTTTCAGGACTTCGCCGGCGGCAGCGACGCTTTTTTTGGCGTCTGTAGCGTTGCCTGTCCGTTCCACCGGGATGTAGTCGGCCAGTTTGAGGCAGTAGCCGAAGATGGGGAGATTGAAGACCGAGCGCTTGGTGAAAGCCACGGTGCGCCCCGGCAGCCGCGAAATCAGGGCCGGCGGGTCCAGGTTCGACACATGGTTGGCCATGAAGATGCACGCCCGGCCAGCGGGAACCAGCTCTCGTCCCTCCACCCGGATGCGAATGCCGGCCACGAAGAAGCCGGTGCGAACAATGAAGCAGGTAACGGTATAGAGCGGTCCGATGTTGCCGGTGATCATGGCCAGCGGAATGAAGATCAGGGCTGCGGGCAGGCTCAATACGACAATGACGACAAGTACGACAAGTGACACGATCATGAGGGTTCCGCCAAAGTAGTGAGATTTGTTGTGCCGCGGTGCGCGCACGCGGGCTGTTCAAGCCATCGGAGTGCTGTTTCTACCTCCGCATCCACTCCGGCAGTCCGGAAGCGATGGCCGTGCGAACCGCTCCCATCAGTTCCTCGCGGGTGTGAAATGCGGCCGGGTTGATGGGAGGGTGAAAGACCACATGCGCGATGCCGGGATGCATGCGCAGGCTGCCTTTGCCCTGGATCTTCTCTGTACCGTGAATGGAGACCGGGATACACGGTGCGCCCGAAGCCATGGCCAGGAAGAAGGGGCCTTTCTTGAAGGGAAGCATGCGGCCGTCCGGCGAGCGGGTGCCTTCAACAAAGGTGGTCATGTGGAATCCCTTGGCCAGCACCTGCTGGGCCGCGGCCACACTCTTCTGCGCGTCGGCTGGGCTGCCGCTGCGGTCGACAGCAATGAAGTCGCCCTGCCGGAAGCCGGTGCCGAGAATGGGCAACTTCATCAGCGAGCGCTTCATGAAGGCCGAGGTGCGCCCGGGAATCACGGCGATGAGCGCGGGCGGGTCGAGATTGGAGACGTGGTTGGCCATGAAGATGCACGCCCGGTCCCTGGGTACGTTCTGAAGCCCTTCGGTCTGGATACGCACCCCGGCTATGCGGCAACTGCTGGCCAGCATGAACCGCGTGCCCCGATAAAGCGGCCAGGCGTTGCCCGTGAGCCAGGCCCAGGGGATGAACAGAAGCGCCGTGGGAATCCCGGTGACGACCATGGTGGCCATGAATAGGAATGCGGAGAACATGCCTGCCTCTTGCCTTATGCCTTTCCGCCTTCAGAAAACCGCTCCCTGAGCCGCGCAGGAAGTTTCTCATAGATGCCGTCAAATCCGCCATTGGAGAGGATGGCCACTACGTCTCCCGATTCCAGCCGGGGCACAATCCCGTCCACGATCGCATCTACGTCGGCGTAGAGCTGGGCCGGAGTTCCGGCGGCATTCAACGACCGCACCACATCCACCGGGTTCAGCCGTTCCGCCTGCGGAATGCGTTCCTGCTGATAGACGCCCGCCAGCGCCACCTGATCGGCCAGCCGCAAGCTCTCTACCAGTTCGGCCGCCAGCACGTTGCGCCGCAGCGTGTTCGAGCGAGGTTCCAAAACTGCCCACAGGCGCGCATGCGGATAAACGCTGCGCAGTGCCCGCAGGGTTTCGCGAATGGCGGTGGGATGGTGCGCGAAGTCTTCGATGATGGTGATACCGGCGATTTGAGCGCGCACTTCCAGGCGCCGCTTCACGCTCTTGAAGCTGGCCAGCGCGGTGACGATGGCCTCTTTACTGACGCCCTGCCCGAAGGCCAGCGCCGCCGCGGCCGTGGCGTTCAGCGCATTGTGCTCGCCGGCCAGGCTTATCTCCAGTTCGGCCCAGAGGGCGCCGTCGTGAGCAACCTGCCAGCGGGTCAGGCCGTCTTCGTGGCGCAGATTCGCCATGCGCCAGTCGGCGGCTTCTGAAAATCCGTACCGCTCTACACGGCTGAAGGCGTGCTCCACGCACTCGCTCACGTTGGCGTTGCCATCGTAGGCTACAATCAGGCCGCGCCGAGGTACCAGGTTCACCAGCCGCTTGAAGGCCGTCTTAACCGCCGCCAGGTCCACGTAAATGTCGGCGTGGTCAAACTCCACGTGAGTCAGAATCATTGCGGCGGGAAAATAATGCAGAAACTTGGGTCCCTTGTCGAAGAAGGCGGTGTCGTACTCGTCGCCCTCCACGATGAAGTTGCGCGTGGGGCGCAACTGGAAGCTGGTTCCAAAATTCTCCGCCACGCCGCCGATTAGAAACGACGGCTCCAGTTCCGGATTCTGGCGCGCGGCCACCTGGTAGATCCAGGCCAACATGCTGGTGGTGGTGGTTTTGCCGTGCGTGCCGGCCACCACAAGAGGCTCACGGCCGGCCAGAAACTCTTCGTGCAGCAAGGCCGCCATGGAGGTAAAGGGAATGCGCTCGTCCAGCACGCACTCCACCTCCGGGTTGCCCCGGGAGAGGGCGTTGCCAATCACGACCAGGTCCGGCGCCGGAGAGAGATTCGCCTCCGCGTAGGGCTCCATTACAGGAATTCCCAGGTCGTGCAACTGGTCGCTCATGGGCGGATAGGCCGCCTTGTCAGAACCCGTGATGCGGTGCCCTTCAAGCTGCAAAAGTCCGGCCAGCGAAGCCATGGCCGTGCCGCAGATGCCGCTGAGATGAATGTGCCGTGAAGCTTTCTGATCCCTGACCTCTGATTCCTGTTCCCTCGTCGTCACCGCGCCACCGCCGGTTCAAGCAGATGCAATTGTGCCTCTCTTCCTACCGTCAATTCGGCCTCGACGCCGAGGGTGAGCGTTACGTGCTGGCGCGAAACGTGCCCGCAGCGCAGCCCGATGGCGATGGGCCCGTCAAAGTCGTCCAGAACATTCAGAATGGCTTCGTCCAGCAGATCGGGTGGCGCTCCGGGCGAGGTGCAATGGAGCATTTCGCCAAAGACGATGCCGCGCACGCCCTCCAGCTTGCCCGCCTGCTGCAACTGCCAGAGCATGCGGTCGATCTGGTAGGGCTTGGCGCTCACGTCTTCAAGGAAAAGCAGCTTGCCCTCGGTCTGCGGCTCGTAGGGCGTTCCCAGCATCGCCACCAGAATGCTGAGGCAGCCGCCATAGAGCGTGCCGCGCACCCGGCCTGCCTGCAGAGGACGCATGCCCTCCGGTGTGCCCACGCTGTAAAGCGCGCCGGAAAAAGCGGCCTTCAGGCTGGCAGTGTGTACGCCGTCCTCACGCGCAAAATCCCCTGACAGCATGGGTCCATAAAACGCGGGCAGTTGAATCTGGTCCAGCAGCCACAACTGCGGAGCGGTCAGGTCGCTCGAGCCCAGCCACGGCTTGGCGCCTTCGGCGATCAAATCCAGGTCCAGCCCGTCGAGCAGGTAGTTGGATCCGTAGCCGCCGCGCGTGGAGAAGATGGCGTGCGCCTCCTCGTCGGCAAAGGCGTGGTGCAGGTCGTGCAGGCGCATCTCCGGCGTACCCGCAAAGTAGAGCGGGCCGCGGGCCAGGATGTGTTCAGAGGCTTGTGGATCGTAGCCGAGCGCGCGCAGAGCTTCTAATCCGCTCTCGACGCGGTCCGGTTGCGGCGTGGAAGCAGGAGAAACCACTGCGACCTGGGCGTCGGGCGGAACAGCTTGGGGCTTGAGGAGTGAGATCACGCTTCCCGTGCCTCGCCGCGTGCAATCAGGGCTGCCGGCCCGGTCCAGCGAAAAAACTCCATGGCGTCGACGCCGATGCCGGTGTTCCGCGCACACAATCGCTGCGTCAACTCCGCCCTGTTCCGCCCGTCGGCGGCCTCTTCGGTCACGATCAAAAAGTGATTGCCGCAGGCGTGAGCCTTTGCAAAGGGAATCAATCTTCCTCCGGGTCGCGGAAGGTGAGCAGGGCATCGATGGCCGGTTCGCCGAGCAGCTTTCCGCGCAGCCGCTCGTGCTGCTTCTTGGTTGCGGTGAGGGGAAAACTGATGCGCTGCAAATCGCCGATCGTGTCCCGCTCTACACCTGTCAGCCGTTCTTTCGCAGTGTCCATCGCGTCCAGAATCGACTGCAGCATCAGCGTTGGATCGCTGCCCCGCGCCTCATAGACCAGTGGGTACATCTTCAGGTTGGCGCGCCGCTCCAGCAGGCCCACCAACTCCAGCGCCAGGATGACGATGAGCGCCGCCACGGCCGCCGCCGCATACAATCCCGCGCCGCAGGCCATGCCGATCGAAGCCACCACAAAGACGCTGGCCGCGCTGGTCAGCCCGCTTACACGGCTGCGGTTGTGCAGGATCAGACCTGCGCCCAGAAACCCGATGCCCTGCACGATGTTCGAGGCCACACGTCCTTTGTCGGGATTGGCGTCCCCGGCCAGCACCGCCGAAAGCAGCGTGAAAAACGCGCTGCCCATGCAGATCAGCAGGTTGGTGCGCACCCCGGCGGCTTTGCGGCTCAGTTCCCGCTGCAATCCTACCGCCGCGCCCAGCAGGCAGGCCACCAGCAGGCGGCCGATGGCGCCGTTCACCACCACAAGCTGTTGTAGGCGGTCGAATGCGAATGGTTGTCCGATTTGTGCCAGAGCCGTACTCATCTCGCTTCCTTGCCCGATGCTACCACCGCGCCGCGTTTCCCGGTCAGGTCCGTTGTGGCAGGAGTGCCAGAGATATACATGGTCCCGGAGGGCTGTCCGGGCAGCGTAAAGCGGCGCACAACGGTCAGGCCGGCGGGATGCGCCTTGACCGCCTGGTCGATCTCGTCGCCGTCGAAAGCCAGCACCACGGCCGCATGAGCCGCCGGCGCGCGCAGAGCTTCCTTATAGATTTCAAGATCGCTCTCGTTGATGGTCTGGCGCAATGGAATTCCCGTGAGCGAAACCAGTTCGGGATAGACCGAGGTGTTCATGAGCACCACGGCGCCGGGCCGCGCAGCCAGGAGACTCCGCAGCAGGGGAGGAATCTCGATTTCGTACTGTCGGCGGGCCTCGTTATTCTTGGTTCCCTCCACATAGACCACCGGCCGCGCCTGCATCATCCGCCAGGAATTCAGCCCGATGAGCACGAAGAGCAGGCCGGCCGCGTACTTCACCCAACTGGCCTTGAACTCGCGCACCCCCGCCAGTCCGAACTGCGCCGCAAAACCCAATCCCAGCGCGAAGGCGGGCAGAATCTCCATCCCGTAGCGCAGATTGTAGTGGGAGTGTGGCCACCACGGCGGCAGGAAGATCGGCACCGCGCCAAAGGCAATGGAATAGGCGTAGAAGGGAACCGGCAGCCACAAGAGCAGCGCCCACAGAAACCCGTGGCGGCGCGCCTTCACCCAGCCCCAAGCGGTTCCCAGCACGCTCAGCGCCAGCAGCAGATTGCCACGCGCAGCAAAGGCATCCAACTCCGCGGCCTTCATAAAGAAAAGCAGGGAAACCCAGGGATTGTGCCAGCCCGGGTGCGGTGGCCCATCTCCGTGCGAAGCGGTGCGGAGTTCAATGGCCTTGGCCGAATAGGGTCCGCGCGCAAAGTAAAGCCAGTCTCCAAAACCGATGGAGTTATACACAAACCACGCCACCGGCGCGGCCACAATGAAGACGCTGGCCACCCAGAAGGTCACTGAGCGCAATCTTCCGCGGCGCAGCAGAGCGAGGCCGATTCCGGTCCATGCGATCAGGGCCATGATCCAGCCATCGTAGCGGGTAAAGATGGCGGCAATCAGCGCCACGGCGATCCAGACCTCGAGACGGCCGGCCTTGCGCTCGTCTGTGTCCACGCAATCGCGCCACTCCACCAGGGCCACGGCAACCCAAATCATCTCGCAGACAAATAGAGGCTCGGTCATGGCCGTGGTCTGGAGGTAGAGCAGGTTGGGGTTCAGCGCGAAAAACGCCAGCGCCAGCGCCGACGGCAAGGGCGCCAGCCAGCGCCGCGCCAGCCGGTAGATGCCCGCGCAGGCGGCCAGATAGGCCAGGATCGAGGCCGGCAGCGCCGCAATTCCATTGGCCCACCAGCTATACACCTGGACAAACGGAAGCATCAGCAGATGCGGCAGCGGCAGCCACACCGAGCCCAACTGCGTCAGCCGCGGCTGGTGTGAATCGAAGACCCGGCGGGCAATGTGCAGGTGGGCAATGGCGTCGCCATAGTTCATCATGGCGCCGTGCTGCCAACTCCATGTCACCGCCGCCGCCGAAGCCACAGCGCAGGCGGACAGAACCGCCAGCCACTCCGGCCATCGCGGATTGCAATTGGCGTTCTCAGTCAAGGTGCGTCAGCTCGCGGAACTGGAGGAAGCGAGCGTCGATTTCCTCGCGCGTGAGCTTTTGCAGCCGCTCGGTCCCGAAGCGCTCCACGGCAAACGAGCCCATCACGCTGCCGTAAAACATGGCGCGGCGGAAGGCGGCTGGTGTCTGTTCGGGCTGCGCGGCCAGATAGCCGAAAAAACCTCCGGCAAAGCTGTCGCCGGCCCCGGTCGGGTCCACCACCACTTCCAACGGCATGGCCGGCGCGCGAAACTCCCGGCTCTTGCCTTTTTGCGCCGTGCTGTGGAACAGCGTCGCTCCATACTCGCCGTGTTTCACCACCAGCGCGCGCGGCCCCAGCGCCAGCACTCCGCGCGCCGCCTGCACCAGGTTGCTGTGACCGGCCAGCATGCGGGTTTCGGTGTCGTTGATCAGTAGAATGTCCAGACCCTTCAACACTTCGAGCAGCGCCGGCCGGTGGTCCTTGATCCAGTAATTCATGGTGTCGCCGGCCACCAGTTTCACGCCCGGCATGGCCTCGCGCACGCGTCGCTGCAAGACTGGGTCGATGTTGGCCAGAAAGAGAAACTCGGAGTCCCGGTAGGCCTCGGGAATCTTCGGCTCAAACGCCGCAAAAACATTCAGATCGGTGGTGTGGGTTTTTGCTTCGTTCAGATTGTCGAGATACGAGCCTTCCCAGAAGAAGCTCTTGCCCGCGGCCCGTTCGATGCCGCGGGTGTCGATTTTGCGCGCCTTGAAAACCGCTTCCTCTGCCGCGCCAAAGTCTTCGCCGACCACCGCGATCACCCGCACATCGGTAAAGAAGCTCGCCGCCAGCGAGAAATAAGTGGCCGCGCCGCCCAGGCAGCGGTCTCGCCGTCCCTCCGGTGTTTCAATTGAGTCGAAGGCAACGCTGCCTACAACGGTAATCGCCATTTATTCTCTCCTAATTACATGAACTTTCGTTTTTTGAACGCGCTGATGTCTTCAGTGGAAAGAGCGAACCACTCGCCATGTTGGCGCTTGCCTTTGAACCGTTCGTGCCAATATTTTTCGATGCCCAGTGCATCATCGATGGCTGCGATGGTGTGGATTTCCGTGATCCCCTCTGATGTCTGTTTGTGGAGTTCACTCTTGCGTCGCCAGTGATTTTCTGAAAACCCAATCTTGTAGAGCTTCCCTGATTTCACCAAATATACATAACCGGAAGGCTTCAGTTTTCCCCAACCCAATTTACTTTCGTGAGCCCCGTTTTCAGGTTCTACGGAAACTGGCTCCTGGGCTAGGATTGCAGCAACATCTGCACAATCCGCTCTTGAGGAACAGTAATCAAGGAGCTTTCTAATGGTCTCGGCCTTCAATCCTACCTTTCTGACTATCGCCTTTGGCGTGGGAATCGCGGCATTGGCTTTTTTCTCGATAAGGATTTCCTTTGTGGTCGGATATCTGCGATATTGGCGTACGAGTTTTACCAGTATCCCAAGGATTTCTCCCTCGCTTAAACCTACAGTCCACTCCAAAGGTTCAAATCCTGCTTCGGACAACGCATCGCTCCAACGAGCCCAATGAACGCCGCTCCATTCATGTTCCGCAATGCCCGTCTCAGTCCGGAATCTATCTACTCCTAGAGGCTTGCCATCATTGAGGTCCGCCGTCCTCTTTATTTCGCCGACGATGAATTGCTTGTCTTTCATCTTTCCGCCCCTGTGTCGGATATGTCGCTTCTTCCCTCATCCTGAGAAATCTCGACGTATTTCCGGATCCCAACTTGCAGTGCCGCCTCACCACCCCATGTACTTCCCAAATAGCAGCCCCAGCCTCTCTTTCGCCGCCGCTGGAATCGCGTCCGGTGCGGTCAGCACGGCATACTTCGCAGCCGAGGCGCACGCGCATGTGCGTTCCGCCGGAATCGCCGCCACCGCTGCCTTCACCACCCGAGCCGCGTTCTCGGCATTCTTGTGCAGCACGGCCACAATCTCCTCAATGGTGACTGCGTCGTGTCCCTCGCGCCAGCAATCGTAGTCCGTAATCATGGCCACTGTCGCGTAGCAAATTTCCGCCTCGCGGGCCAGCTTGGCCTCCTGCAGATTGGTCATGCCGATCACGTCCGCGCCCCAACTGCGATAAAGATTCGACTCCGCCTTGGTGGAGAACTGCGGGCCTTCCATGCACACATACGTCCCGCCCAGTTTGCCGGTCACGCCCACCGTGGCGCAGGCATCGGCCGCCGCCTTGGCCACCGTCGCGCACACCGGGTCGCCAAAGGAGATGTGTCCCACAATCCCTTCGCCAAAAAACGTGGAGACGCGCTGAAAGGTGCGGTCAATGAACTGGTCGGGCATCACGAAGTCGGTGGGCTTGTGCTCCTCTTTGAGAGAGCCCACGGCCGAGATGGACAGGATGCGCTCGACGCCCAGCTTCTTGAAGGCGTAGATGTTGGCGCGGAAGTTCAGCTCCGAGGGCAGAATGCGGTGCCCGCGTCCGTGGCGCGCCAGGAAGGCGACCTTGCGCCCCTCCAGTTCGCCCAGCACGAAAGCGTCGGATGGATCGCCAAAGGGCGTCTCCACCCGCTCTTCATGCACGTTGCTGAATCCGGGCATCGAGTACAGCCCACTTCCGCCGATAATGCCGATCTCTGCCTGCGCCAATGCCCGCTCCTCTGCGACAGGCCGTTTCCCGGCCCGCGCCTCGCCTTTACCAAACACCTCAGTATAAAGGCAGGGCGCGGACAGGTTCTCAGTTCGGGTCGTTCCTCAGTCGGGCACCACCAGCAAGGTGATCGATTGCGCCGGGAAGGTGGTGCTGAGCGTGCTGGTGGTGGTTCCCGTTGCGGGCGGCGTCACGGGCACGGCGGGTTGGGCAACGATCGCGTTCAGGTTGGCGTTGCTGTAAAGAAACGCCTGGGCGTTGGTGCCGGCCGCAACCGACACGTTGGCTATTGACAGCGTGGTGGTCAGGTCGCCGTAGGTCTTGTTCACCACCACCAGGGTGATCGCGTTGTCTGAACTGCGGAAAGCGCCATAGACCGCGAGCTTGCCCTGGTCGGCGGTCGTCGAGGCCAGTGAAATGTCGCCGAAGGTCGAGTTCTTGCCGTCGTAGTTGCGGTAGATCTCGAAGGCCATCAGGCCGGGGATCTGCGTCGCCGGATCGGTGGTCGGCCACAGCGTTCCCAGGTCGAGTCCTTCGCGCCCGAAGATGCCTAGTATGTCCGCCTGCGCCAGCGCGCCATTGATGGACTCCATCCCGCCCCAGTTGTACTCCGTAATGGCCAGCTTGGTGCCGGGGTAGTCTGCCGCAACCCACTTGTGCATCATGGGAATCAGTTCCGGAGATTGTAGCGGCGTGGTGCAACTGGCGGTGTAGTTCGCGTCCGTGATGTAGTTCGGCTGCGGGAGATTGGGATCGGTATACGTCGGGTCCCAGAAAGCGCGCGTGGAGTTCAGCCGCGCCTGTTGCACGCCCGTATCTCCGGCCGGGTTAAAGGCGACCGAGGCGCCGTTGTAGCTGGCCGCGTCGTAGGTGTGCAGGTCCACATAGTCCAGTAGCCGGGAGCCGTAGGTGGTTGAAGCCGCTGCAAACTGCTGTAGGTAATACTCGATGAAGGGAACGCCGCCGTGCGCCTTGCGATCCACCGGGTTGCTCCACGGCTCCCAACAGGGAGACCCTCCAGAACCCCATCCGGACTCGATGTCCTTCTTGGAGTAGAAGTAGTTCCACCAGTAGTCGATCACCGGGCCGCTCACCTCGGCCGTGGGATCGGCTGTTTTGATCGCTTTTGCGGTGGCAATTCCGTTGACGGCTACCTCGTCGTAGGTGGAGGCCACCGGGTGCACGTCGCGATGCACGGCATCCCACCAGGCCGGCTCATTGTCCAGGTCGTAGATGGCCACGCCGGACGTGCCGTTATTGGCTCCCCCCGGGCCGAACTTGCCCTTCAGGTAGGCTGCCCAATTGCCCGCCCACGACGGGCTCGCCGCGATGCTGGTGTCGGTTGGGTCGCTCACCACGTTGGTCCCGTTCAAAAGAACGCCGTTTCCGCAGTCGGGCCGGTCCGGAGCTGTCTTCTGTTGCGCGCCGTACTTTGCCACAGAGAAACCGCAGGAAGTGCTGTCCTTCGACACCCAGCCAAGCACGGGCACCGTGCCCAGGGTCTTGACGCCGAGAGAGGCATTGCTCGTTACCAGCGCGTTGAACTCGCTGGTGTCCTCCTGGCCGGTAGCACCGAGTTGGTTTTCAAACCACCAGTCGCTGGCGGAGTTGGTCACGTCCAGCAGGTAGTTGTAGCGCGAGGTGGCGTCTCCGCCCCAGCGGTCGATGGTGATGTTGGTGGCCTTGATCTGGGCAGCGTCAAGCAGCCACTCGTTCATGCCGTAGATGTACGGGCTGATGGCGGGGCGACCCAGGGTAGTGGCGTCCACACTCAGGGCCGGCCCGGAGGCGGTGGCGGGCGGGCTCAGGGTCACCGCCGCGTTGCCGCTCTGGGTCGGGTCCTGGGTGCTGGTGGCCGTCACCGTGACCGTCGCCGGAGCCGGATAGGGCGTGGTGTAGAGCCCGTTCTTGTCGATGGTGCCCGGGCTCAGGCTGCTGCCCGAGGGCGCGGCCACCGACCAGGTCACCGTGGTCACAATACTGCCCGTTCCGGTTACGTTGGCCGCAAACTGCACCTGCGTCCCAATGATCGCGGTTACAGGGTTGGGCGTCACGGTCACCGATGTGACTTTGGGGCCGGAGTAAGCTGCCGTCACCGTCTTCGCAGCACTCATGGTCACGGTGCAGGTCACGGTGCTTGCGCTGCTGCAGCCGGTCCACGCGGAGAAGCTGTTGCTGCCCGAGGTGGCTGGCGCCGTCAGGGTCACCGTGGTCCCCGCATCGTAGGTGCGCGTAAAGTTCGTGGATCCCTGGGTTGCGGCGTTATTGTCCGCCGGAGACACGCTGATGGAAACGCCGCTGGCCGGGTTTTGCGAGGTCACCGTCAACACGTAAGTCGTTGGAGGCGTGGTCGTTGTGCTGTTACTTCCGCCACCGCCGCAGGCGGAAATCAGTATGCTCATCCCGCTCATCCAAATCACTGCTCTCCCACCGAAATGCCGCATCGCCTCTACCCTCGCCGCTCGCCTGTCAGCCTGTCCTCAATCGTTTTAGCTGGGGCAGACCCTGGGAGCGCCTTTCCAAATCCGTACCATCTTACCTTTCCGTTGGCAGATGTGGCAGTGGGCGGCAACAGTTTTTATTTTCGGCCGGAAATGGGCATTTGAATCAGCCTGGTCGCGCGCTCCGTGGCGCGCTGCCAGGCTGTACTACCAGGCCAGAAGCTCGTCTCCGGAATCGGTGGCGAGGAAAGCTGCCGGGGAGGCTTGAGATTGCGGGCTCTCCGCCGCGCACAGGATGGAATCGGGGCCTGCCGCCTTGGCCCTTTCAAGAGCCTGCTCCGCCTCGCGCAACACCACCACCGGGGAACGCCCCAGGCTGGTGGCCACGCCAAAGCAGGCAGACAGGCGAATCGTCTCGCCGGCCACGCGGAAAGCTGTTGAAAAGACTTCGCTGCGCAGGCGCTCAACCAGCATCTGCGCGCTAGCCGTGGTGCAGCCGGGCAGGCCGATCAGGAACTCGTCCTTGCCGGCGCGGCCCAGCAGATCGTAGCTGCGCAGCAAGCGCCCGGTCCGGGCCACCGTCTGGCGCAGCAGGTCGTCACAAGCTCTACTACCCAGGCTCGAGTTCCAGTGGCCAAAGTCGTCAATGTCAAACAGGATCACGCATAGCGAACTCTTCATGCGCTGCACGCGATCGGTTTCGCGAAACAGCATGGACAAAATGGTCTCGCGGTTGTAAACCCCGGTCAAACGGTCGGTTTGTGTACTCAGCATGGTTGCCTCGCGAAGCTCTTCGAGTTCGCGCACCCTGCGGTGGGTGCGCAGTACGGATTCCAGCCGGACCCGCAGGAAGGCCAACTCGCTGTCCCGCAGCACCAGGTCGTCAATGATGCCCTCGGCGAGCCGGTCGACCCACGCCTGGCTTACCGTGTCCGAAAGCAGCACAATCGGGTAATGCCGGCCCGCAGCCTCCGCCCGCGCCGCGGCCAGCAGCCCGTCCATCTCCATGCCGGGGAGATTCGCGTCCAGGACGGCCAGCTCCGGCGGATGAACCGACGTGAGCGCCGCCAGGGTAGCCTCGGCGGAAAGATGAACCTCCACACGCGCGCCGCCTGCTGCCAATACCGGCTCAATCGACGCCAATAGCGCCGGTTCGGCCGACGCAAGAAGGTAGGTTGGGACGGAGTGACCTGACATTCTCTTCAATCCTCACTAGAGAATGTATCGGCGCAGATTAAAAATTATTTAGAATCAAGTCAAAATTTCCTGTGGCGTTTCCAATGACTTTCGGGCCAGGTCATGAGGTCCCGGGCCATCGCAGGCGCCCAGTCCTCACGGAAGAAAGATAGATAAGACAGGTTCCGCCATAAAGCGGACAAACACACATCTACCCATGCGGGCGTATCTCCGTGGGGAAAGAGATCGATCGCACCCCAAAGCTATAGCACAGAAAAATCAAAAATGGAATCTTGAATATGGAGTGCGCGGACGGCGTGCCAACCTGCATGCCGTCCGCTTCCAGAAATAGTAGATCGAAGAACCAGAGTGAAAAAAGGGAGGGTGAAGCCGGCCGGCTTCAATCGACGAAATCGACCTTCGGCTTGATGGGAATGATCCCCTTTTCGTAGCCCATGTCCAGGAGTTTGCGGATGGCCTCGCGGCCGTCGGCGCCGTAGTCCAGGGTGCGGTCGTTCACGTACATGCTCACAAACCGGCTGGCCAGCGTGGTGTCCAGGTCGCGCGCAAACTGCATGGCGTATTCCAGGGCCTGCTCGCGGTGGTCCAGGGCGTGCTGGATGCTGTCGCGGAGGGCCTTGGAGATGATCTTGTGCTTCTCCGGGCCAAGGGAGCGGCGGATGGCGTTGCCGCCCAGGGGCAGAACCAGGCCAGTGGCCTCGCGCCACCAGACGCCCAGGTCGAGGACCTTGTACAGGCCGCTGGAGCTGTAGGTGAGCTGTCCCTCATGAATGATCAGCCCGGCATCGTAGGTCCCGGCCAGGATCGCGGGAATGATCTGGTCGAAGGGCACAACCTCGGTCTGGATATTCGGACTGAAGATCTTCAGCGCCAGATAGGCCGTCGTCAGGGTGCCGGGGATGGCGATCTTGATCTTCCCCAGGTCTCCTGTGGTGAGCTTGCGGCTGGAGACGACCATCGGGCCATAGCCCTCGCCCACGCTGCCGCCGCAACCCATCAGCGTGTAATTCTGCTGCAGGTAGGGGTAGGCGTGGAAGCTGATCGCCGTGACGTCGAAAAATGCCTCGTCCTGGGCGCGGCGGTTCAGGGTCTCGATGTCCGAGAGGGTGTGAGAGAACCGATAGCCCGGCACGCGCACCTTTTTGGTGGCCAGGCCATAAAACATGAAGGCGTCATCCGAATCGGGACTGTGGGCGATGGAGATGTCCAGTGGGGCGCCTGAGCTGATCACTCCGGATTGCTGATTGATCACGGGGATGGAAGTTCCTTTCAACAAAAAGCTGCAATTGCGGTTGGATGTTCTTGAACTGCGTTACTGCGCGTGGGTTGGAAACCGGTTGCCAGCGCGGTGTCTGCGGAGGCCAGTTCTGCCGGAACTCCTTTGATCACCATGGTTTCCTTCGCATGGACCCGGTGAAAAAACCTAAATTTCTGTTTCGACGTCCGTTCCCGCTGCCGGACCGGGGTCCGGTGCATTGCCGGTGCCTGCTTCGGGAAGAGAACGGGTCCGGGCATGTTGCAGCCAGATGTGGCGCGCCAGCGCCGCGGCTGCAATCAGCAGAACAACCAGCGAGACGATCAATACCAACATTAACCAGCGCATAGTGCGAACTCTGGCCAGAATATCAGACCGGGCAGCCACCCCCGCTGGAATTCAGGGCTGGCGCAGGGAGGCGTGGAGCCAGTCAAGGTAGCCCTGGCTGCCCGCCTCGACCTTCAGAACCAGGAACTCGGGGGTTTGGTAGCTGTGCAACTGGTGCAGGCGGGCTTTGAGGGCGGGAAGTTGTTCCGCACCGGTTTTCAGCAGTAGCAGGGTTTCCGTAGAGCACTCTACCTGGCCCTCCCATCGATAGACGGATTGGACCGCGGGCACCAGGGTGGCGCAGGCGGCCAAACGCTCTTCCACCAGCGTGCGCCCCAGCCGCGCCGCTTCCTCGGCATCGGCCGTGGTGGTTAAAACAATGCGGGCTTCCGGGTCAGCTTCGGGCATGAGGGCTTTCCCCATCGAAAGGTCTCTCCAACCAATTTATCCCGAATTCCGTAGGGCGACGGCGGTGGTTGCTGCCACCGATTGCTCTGGAAGGCGCATGTCGAGCTTTCTCGAAACCTCCGCATCGGCGACCATCCGACCAATACTCCGTCAATGGGCGCCGTACAGAGGCCTTCCCAGTTAGGAGGTTAATACGCTACCGGCCCATCACTGGAAACTCCTCTCTTCTCTTGACGGAGCGTCCTTCCGCATAGATTTCTTGCTCATAGACCAGCGTTTTCTCGTCCTCTGTGAGTTGTAGCCGTTCGACAAGATCCACCTCATGGTCTTCATGCAACACCAGCCTTTGCTTAATGCGGGCACGACCGTCTTGCCAAGAATAGCCATGTTCACCATTTCCTCTCTTTGGAGCCGGCCCCGACCCGAAACCACCCCCTCCGCCAAATCCGCGGATCGTTCCCGGATCATTCCCTGCCTGCAATCGCTTCAAACGTTCAATCAAGTGGCCCCGAAACTCTTCAGAGCGTCGCTCCATCTTTTCGACCATCGGATTTGGAACAGGAGGATGCAGGATGCTTTCGAGGTTCATTCGGACCAAATCGAGCTTTTCTTCTGGCATTTGGTCGATGAGGGTCTTCAGTTCTTCGCGAGGCACCATGATGGGAAAAGCGTAACTCAGATTGCAGCTTAAAAGCTATGGGCGCGTTCGTTTGGCCTGAGACACCGTAAATGGGAAAATGCCCTGAAAGTACTGAGAGAATGCATTCATCGAGCTGCAATAGCGATTCCGGTCGTGTCACCGCCAACTCAGAACTTTGCCAGATTTTCGCTAGGGAGAGCCCTGGTGTTTCAGTGGAGTAATCCGCGAGTCTGCCGGACTGAAAGGGGATGATTCCAGAGTGTCGGGAACGAGCACATGGCCAGGATGGTCTTTTGTCCTTCCCGGAGCCTGAACGAAATTCAACTCTGGTATCAGGCCTGAAACAACGCATTCGCCGGAGCGCGCAAAGCCACAGCGTGCGCAGGGGGCTGGCTTTTTTCGGGGGCTTCGGGAACATCAACCCCGGACGACTCACAATATACCGTGCAATTGCGTCCCGCATCTTTGGCCTCGTACAATGCGCGATCGGCAACCCCCAATACGCTCAATACTGATTTAGCGCCCTTCGATGCGACCGTTGCGCCTACGCTCACGGTCACGGGTATTTCGATTTTGTCCACGCGCACAGGCTCATCGGATATGGCTTTTCGAATTGCTTCCGCTCGCTTGCGGAGTTGCGCTCGATCACAGCCGGGAAGCGCAAGGAGGAATTCTTCGCCCCCAAATCGTCCAATGACATCGTAAGACCGTACGTTCTGCTTGAATCGAAGCGCCATCTCCCTCAGAACCGCGTCTCCTGCCAAATGACCATAGCCGTCGTTGATCCGCTTGAAGTGATCCAGATCCAGCAACAACAATCCCGTGTTGGCGTCAGCGCGTTTGGCGCGATTCAATTCCTGCTTGAAAATCTCGAGAAACGCCACCCGGTTCCACAAACCGGTCAGTCCATCCTTCATCGCCAGAACACGTTGCTCTTCCCGTGCGCTGATCAACTGATCTTGCAGAGCAATGATGCGGCTGGCTGCCTTTAGATGCGCCCTCAGTTCGGATTCTTCCAACGGTTCATTCAGGTAGTCATCCGCCCCCGACTCCAGCGCGAGCCGGTTTTCTTCTTTTTGAACTTTGCCCTGGATCATAATGACGTAGTGGTAAAACTTCCGGGATTTATCGCGAAGTCTTCTGCACAGTTCGAAGCTATCAATACCCGATATCGCCCAATCCACAATCACCAGCTCAGGTGGCCGGCCTTGTTGCAGAATCTCCCAGGCCGCAGACCCGTCCTTGGCCAGTACCGTGTCATAGCCCCACTTCTCGAACCAATCTTGCAGGGTCAGGCGGGTTGAGCCGAAGCCTACGGCAATCAGCACGCGGGGGCGATCAAGACCAGCAAACAAGAATCTTAGCGGGTACTTGGCGGTTCCCTCGTATGGATGTACACGCGTCATTGAGGCCCTGATGTTGCTGGTTTCCGAGATAATATCCAAAGGCATCCTTCATTTCGGCGATCCAGCCGCAAACCACACGGCTCTATTCTCGCCTTTTGTTGAGCACGTCGAATGCCAAAGTTGGATGAGGGAAATCCCCTGCTAGACCGGGCGATTGAAAGGGCTTGGACGATAGCCAGCCGCAGGTGCGACCTATTGTGAGAAGACCATGAGAGGGCCGTCACCGGAAATGAGGTAATCGGCCACGGGCCTCCGGCAACCTCTGCAAGTTCTCATCCGAGACTGAGAGACCGGGAATGAGGGATCAAACGTCCTGTTTGGAATGAATTGCTTTTGACTGAATGCTCGATTATTTCGGCTCCGGCAAGCCAGGGACGGTTTGGCGTCCGCAGCCATCGGTGGTCAGGTAAAGCGATTCTTCAGACGATTTCCGAGCCAGCCATCGATCCAATCGGCTATGATTTCCGCGTTCCCAAATTGCGCAATCCGGATGCGGGCTGCTCGATCGGTTGACACCGCGAAACGGTTGCGCAGTGGAATCATTTGACCTCGGGAATACCGGTTGCCGGCATCGCCGTCCCTTGAAAAGCGACGAAAATGCCGCCACCACCCTGCCGCGTCAGGAAAAGGATGAACATTTCCTTGCCGTCAGGCAGGAAGAACATTCTGCAAATTTCACCTTCAGTCCACTTTTGATTCTTGGGAGATTTATGTCGCGATTAAACCCACACGTCGTTATGCTGGCCCTCATCGCTACCTTGGGCGGATTGCTTTTTGGATATGACACGGCCGTCATCAACGGCGCGGTGGGCTGCCTGAAGGCTTATTTCATCGATCCACGATTTACCGACCTGGCCAACCCTCTCCAGGCCAACGCCGCCAATTCGCTGCTCGGCTTTGTGGTTTCAAGCGCTCTGATTGGTTGCGTCTTTGGCGGGCTGATCGGCGGCTGGGTCAGCACCCACATCGGCCGCAAGCGCGGATTGGTCATTGCCGCCGTGCTCTTCCTGATTTCAGCCCTGGGCGCGGCCGCGCCGGAGTTTCCGTTTGCCCCCATCGGCCACGGCGGACCCGGATTCATGATTAATTTTGTCATTTACCGCATCCTCGGCGGCATTGGCGTGGGACTGGCTTCCATGCTGTCTCCCATGTATATCGCGGAGATTGCGCCGCCCAAGGTCCGCGGAAACCTGGTGGCCTGGAACCAGTTCGCCATCATCTTCGGCATGTTGGTCATCTACTTTGTCAACTTCGGAATTTCCAAAACCGGCAGCGGCGACACCTGGCTGAACGCCATCGGCTGGCGCTACATGTTCCTCTCCGGCACCATTCCCGCCGGACTCTTCCTGCTGCTCCTGTTTTTTGTGCCGGAGACCCCACGCTTCCTCATGATGAAGGGAAGAGAAACTGAAGCCCGCGCAGTGCTGACCAAACTGGTGACGCCGGAAGAGCGCGAACGGGAGCTTTCCGAAATCCGCGCCTCGTTTGCCGAGCATCACTCCGGCAAACTGTTTTCCTTCGGCGCGCCCCTGATCTTCATCGGCATCGCGGTGTCGGTCTTCCAGCAGTTCGTCGGCATCAACGTGGTGCTCTACTATGCGACGGATATCTTCAAGGGCATGGGCATGTCCACCAACGCCTCGCTGATGCAAACCATCATTGTGGGCTCGGTCAACCTTGCTTTCACGGTGGTTGCCATCCTCAGCGTGGACCACTTCGGCCGCAAGCCGCTGCAGATCATCGGCGCGCTGGTCATGGCAGTGAGCATGATTTCCTTGGGCGCGAATCTCTGGCTCGGCGGCAAGGGCATCATCGCGCTGGTCGCCATGCTGGTTTACACCGCTGGATTTGCCGTTTCCTGGGGACCGGTCACCTGGGTGCTGCTCAGCGAGATCTTCCCCAATCAGATTCGCGGCAAGGCCATGGCGGTGGCAGTATCGGCGCAGTGGATCGCCAACTATCTGGTCAGTTGGTCCTTCCCCATCCTGAATGACAATCCCTACCTGGTGGCGCATTTCAAGCATGGGTTCGCCTATTGGCTCTACGGCGGGATGAGCATTCTGGCTGCCTTGTTCATGTGGAAATTTGTGCCGGAAACCAAGGGCCGATCGCTCGAGCAGATGCAGCATCTGTGGCGCGCGGCTGGCGAGAAGCCTTCGCAGGCTACCTTGCAGGGTTAATGCTCTAAAACCTTCCTGCCCTGGCCCATCCTGCGCGATGGGCCAGCAGCCGGGATGCGGCACCAAGATCGCCGCATCGCTTTCTGCCCCGCTTGCCGAGGATTTCGCTCACCTGACGGGCACTGGCAGATGGGAGCCAACCTGTCTGGCCAAAAGAAGTCCATCTGCGCTACCATCTTCGACTTGCCCAGCGCGCCTGAGTGTTGCAGTATGGACCTTGCGGCACAAGAAGACGCCGCAGGTGGAGAGACAAGATGACGACAACGATCAAGTTTGGCACTTCAGGATGGCGGGCGATTGTGGCAGACGAGTTTATCGTGGCCAATATCCGCCTGGCGGTGGCGGGGATTGCCGCCTTTGTGAAGACGCAGCCCGCGCCGCACCGGGTGCTGGTGGGCCGCGATCCGCGCTTCCTGGGCGAGCGCTTTGTGGCCGAAGCGGCTGCGGTTCTGGCCGCTGCCGGGATTACGCCCATCGTGATCTCGGAAGCCGCGCCCACACCGGCCATTGCCTATGCCGTGCGCACCCTCAAGACCTCCGGCGCCATCAACTTCACCGCTTCGCACAATCCGCCGGAGTATAACGGCATCAAGTTCTCCAGCTCCGACGGCGGCCCCGCGCTGCCCGACGTTACCGGCAAAATCGAGGAAGCCATCAAGGCGATCCAGACCGCAGGCAAGGCCGACGGCATCCCCCTGGGAAATGCGCCGGAGGGCGGGTTTGAGACCGCCGACGTGAAGCCCGCGTTCCTGAAGCGGCTGGCCGAGCTGGTGGACCTCAAGGCCATTGCCAAGTCCGGCATCAAGGTGGTCTATGACCCGTTCTGGGGCGCTGGCCGCGGGTACAGCTCCGACATCCTGCGTGAAGCTGGCGTGACGGTCGAAACGGTCCACGACTACCGCGACGTGCTCTTCGGCGGTCATGCACCGGAGCCGGACGACCACTTGCTAGGCGACTGCAAGACCAAAATGAAGGAGATCGGCGCCCACCTCGGCATTGCCACCGACGGCGACGCGGACCGCTTCGGCATTGTGGATGAGGATGGAACCTTTATCCAGCCCAACTACGTGATCGCGTTGCTGTTCGACTACCTGGTGGAGACCCGCGGCTGGAAGAACGGTGTGGCCAAGAGCGTCGCCACCACCAACCTGATCAACGCCCTGGCTGATTACCACAAGGTGCCGCTCTACGAAACGCCGGTGGGGTTCAAGTACATTGGCGAGCTGATCAACGAAGACAAGATCGCCATTGGCGGCGAGGAGTCGGCCGGGCTGACCATTCGCGGCCACGTACCAGAGAAGGATGGCGTGCTGGCCGGCCTGCTGGTGGCTGAAATGGTGGCCAAACGCGGCAAGAGCCTGGGCGTGCAATTGAAGGAGCTATTTGGCAAGGTTGGTTCCTTCTATCCGGTTCGCGAGAACTTCCGCTTGACCCCGGAGGTGAAAGCCGCGTTCACTGAGAAGTTGAAGACTGATCCTACCGAACTGAGCGGCCGCAAGGTCGTCAAGGTGGTGCGCACCGACGGTCTCAAGCTGATTCTGGAGGATGGCTCCTGGGTCTGCTACCGCCTTTCGGGCACCGAACCGGTGGTGCGGGCCTACACCGAGGCGCGCAGCGAGCACGATATGGAAGCGCTGAAGGCGGCGGCCGAGAAGTTCGTGCTGTCCTAAACAGCGATTTGAGGTTGAATGGCGGACGAAAAAGCGCAAGCCGGGCAACAGGGCGTGGGACGCAAGGAAGCAATTCCTGTCCCCCTGTCCCGGCGTGCGCTGGTCTGGGCCGCGCGGGCATGGAGACCGGCGGGCACGGCGGTGGCCGTGGCGCTGGCGCTGTTGCTGGGCTGGCACGTGGTCAATGGCCAGCACGGCCTTTCCGTCTGGCAGCAGAAGAGGGTCGAGGACAGGCAGCTGCAAAAGGACATTGAGGCTCTGCAGCAGGAAAATGCGCGCCTGCGCCAGCACGTCGAGCGGCTCAAGTCCGATCCGGATGCCATTGAACACGAAGCGCGGGAAAAACTCCACTACGCCAAGCCCGGCGAGGTGATCTACACCCTCCCGGAGAAGCCCCAGGAGCCGGCGCAACCGGCTGCGGCGAGCAAGTAACTTCCCAGCAATCAGCATTCAGCCGTCAGCTTTCAGCTAACAGCCTATTGCTGAATGCTGATTGCCTATTGCTGAATGCTGATTGCCTATTGCTGATTGCTGATTGCTGACGGCTGTTAGCTGTCTCTAGAAGTCCAAGTGCGCCCTTACCGCTCCCACCCACGCCGGGCCGCGGTCGCGGTTATAGCCGGGATTGTCGATGTGCTGCACGTCGACCGAGTAAAACATTCCCCGCCAGGCGTGCCAGTTGTAATAGCTCTCGACGATGTTTTCGCGGCCATAATTCAGCTTTCCGTCGCCCAGCAGAAAGCCCAGGCCGCCCAGTTTCAGATACTCCTGGTGGTCGGCCTTGATGGCATTCGAGACCACGGCCACGCCAATCTTGTCCACGGGTCGCCGCCAGAGGGTTCCGGCGTAGTCGGCGCCGGCAAGGACAGTCTGGTCCACCTCGGTGTAGGCGAAGGACTCCTTCTGGCCCTCGTTCCAGCCGAAGCGGCCAAAGACGCGCAGATTGGGGCTGAGTTCCTGTTCGGTGTTGTATCCGAAGCCATATTTGAGCGCACTGAAATGTTCGTGGAGGGTGATGGTGGGCGTTTTGTCGATTCCTGCCAGAAAAGCCTGGACCGCCTCGCGATAAGTTCCCATGTGGGCGCGGTTGGCATAGAACAGGATGCGCGTCACGCCTTTGCGCTGGGGCACAAAGCTGTGGCGCAGTTCGAATTCACCGTTCTGTCCGTGGGCGCGGCTGAAAGCCCAGTCCATGGCGATGCCATTGGCCACCGTGGGCATGGCAAAGAGGCCATAACGAATGCTCCAGGTGCGGTCGTCGTACTCGGCCATGCCGCCCACCGTGTAGCCGCGCGTGTCGGCGGCGTAGTCCCATGCGCCGTTGTTGTCCACCGTCCAGTTCATGAATTGCAGGTGGCTGTCGGAGCCGGGGCCGTTCACGTCGAAGAAGTCGGGCAGCGTCAGTTTTCCGGCGCGCAATTCGATGCGGCGCACCGGCACGCTGGGAGCCAGCGCAAAGGGGCCCGGTTGCTGCTCGGTGGTCTTCTGCGTCAGGCCGATGACCTGGTGAAAGCCGTAGCGTGCAACGTACGGAACTTTGCCCAGGTAGGGGTTGCGCACCACGTCCAGGTTGGTAAAGCCGGCCAGTCCCAGCGCCTGGCTCAGCCCGCGTCCTTCGGCGGCTTCCAGGTCGAAGATCAGGTCGGTGTTCCAGCGTACCGAGTGGGTAGGACGCAGTGCGGTGTAGAGCGTGCCCACCATCGAGGTCTTGTACTCGGCCGAGTTGTGAAAACTGTTTGCGCCCTGATAAAGGGCATGGAATGGCAGACGGCCCTGGAAGATAATGTTGGCCTGGCCGGAGATCCACCAGAGGTTCGAGTCCGGGTGCGGCGCCATGGAGACGATGGGCGCATCCTGGGGTTCGCGGCCCACCGGGGTAGAGTCGCCGGGTTGCCTCCCAACGCCGTCATGTTGCGGAACCGCGGTCAGGTCCGTGGCAGCGGGACCCGCCTGGATCTGCGGCTCGAGCTGGGAGGGGAGTTGGGGTGAGAATGCGGCTTGGGGCGCCTGTGCCTCGCCCACTCCGGCCGCCAGCAGCAGAGCAAATCCCGCGACCACCTGGGCCAGGGCGTGCAGGGAGCGCATCGGATTGGGGCGCTGGCGGTGGTGGGGGAACATGGGAGAGCCTTTCAGGTCGGATGCCAGGAGCTGGAGTGGAGGGATAGAATCATTACGCAACCATACCCCCATTGGGGTTAATACTATACCGGGGGTGGGTATTGTCAAGAGGAGAGTCGATGACCCAGCATGAACGGGAAAAATTGAAACTGCTGCAACGGGTGCGCAAACTGCGCGGCCAGTTGGATGCGGTCGAGCGTTCGCTCGTGGCCGAGGAAGAATGCGGCGGGCAGTTGATGCTGCTGGCCGCGGTGCGTGGCGGCGTGAACGGCCTGATGGGCGAAGTCCTCGAGACCCACATCCGATTCCACCTGGTCGACGGGGCCAAGGAGCAGATTGCCCCCGAACTGGCTGAAGACCTGATCGACCTGGTGCGCGCTTATCTGAAATAAAGCCATTTGCAATCAATGCATTGCCTGCCGGCGCGGACGGCGCCCGGCCTGTGGCTATGGTAGCGTGTGGGTGGGGCGGAGATTGTTAAGGTTCGATTGATTTGCCGGGTGCGCCACTGCCAGCGACCTTCCAGCCTTCAATATCCACTCCTGGAAGTTCCGGCGGGCGGTCCGGTCCGCAGCGAAAAAGGCAGGCTCCTCATGAAAGATATTCCGCTGGCGAAGGTGTTTCACCTCATCGAGCCCGGGCCGGTGGTGCTGCTGACCACGGCGAGCAAGGGGCGCGCCAACATCATGACCATGAGCTGGCACATGATGGTGGAGTTTGTGCCGCCGCTGATCGCCTGCATCGTCAGCCCTGCGGACTATAGCTACAAGGCGTTGCGCGCGACCCGGGAATGCGTGATTGCCATTCCGACGGTCGATCTGGCGTCCAGGGTGGTCGAGATAGGTAACTGCTCAGGGCAGGATGTGGATAAGTTCGAGGTCTTTGGCCTGACGGCAGTGCGCGCAAAGAAGGTAGCGGCGCCACTGGTGGCCGAGTGCCTGGCCAACCTCGAGTGCAAGGTCGTAGACACCAGGATGGCGAACAAGTACGCACTGTTCATGCTGGAGGTTGTGAAAGGCTGGACCGATGCGGCGCGGAAGGAGCGCAGAACCTTCCACGCCAATGGCGACGGCACCTTTGTGGTGGACGGGCGCACCCTGGACCTGAAGAAGAAGATGGTGAGATGGCCGGAGTTTCTATAGCTCGCGTGTAAGTATTAGTTATCGAATTCTGCAGCGCAAATTTTCCAGTGATATGGAGTCGAGGTGCTGGCTTCCCATCCTTCGCAAGATGCGCGAAGAACGGGAAACCACGCTAAATCCGCACCCATTCAAAGCAACGTGGGTCGGGCAGGTTTTCGGACGCAGGACGGGTGCCCTCAGGCGCGGCCGGCAAATTCCTTGGTTTCCGTATAGACCTTGATCTTTTCGCCCTCTTCGACAAAGAAGGGGACGCGGATTTCCAGGCCCGTCTCCAGCTTGGCGTGCTTGGTGACGGCGCCCGAGGCCGTGTTGCCGCGTACGCCGGGCTCGGTGTACGTGACGGTGAGCTCCACCTGGCCGGGCAATTCAATACCGATGGGATTGCCGTTGAATTTTTCGATCTTGATGATCGAGCCCTCGAGCATGTACAGCAGGGCGTCGCCAAGTTTATCGCTGGCCAGAGAGATGGTGTCAAAGCTCTCCTGGTCCATGAAGTAGGAGCCGTCGGCGTCGGAGTAGAGGTAGGAAGCCTCAACGGTCTCCAGATCCGGCTCCTTGAATTTGTCGCTGGCCTTGAAGGTCTTGTCGAAGACGGCGCGGGTAAGCAGGTTGCGCATCTTCAGGCGAACCAGGGTCTGGCCGCCGCGGGCGGTGGGCGTGGAAACTTCCACGTCGATGCAGTAGTAGGGGGCGTTTTCAAACTCAAAATACATTTTGCGCTTGATTTCGATCGCTTCGAGCAGTGCAGCCATGGTTTCCTCGGTTGGGAGCGGATTGGAGGGCGCGCGGCAGCCTACCCTCGCGCCTTGGCTCCTCAATACAACCCTCTAGATTATCAGGTGGCAGGAAGTGTTTGCGGGGTTGGCGATTCGCCTTTGGGTGGGAAAGGTAAGCTACCTACGTGGGGGATGCGGGAGCATGGGCAAGATCTTGATTCTTTCTTTGGGGATGGTTCTGGGGATGGGGTTGGCCGTGGCGGCCCAGACCGGGGAGAGCGCGCTGCGTCGCGAGAGCTCGTCAATCCGGGTGACGTTTGACGGCCGACAGCCGGGGTTGAGCGCGATGAGCATCGATTCGCTGAAGCACGGCAGCTTTCGTCCCAGCCCGATCGTCGATCCAGGCGCTCCGGCGGTGCACTATACGGTGACGACCAAAGACGGCTGGGTTCAGTACGCGCTCGACTCCGCTCCGGGCCACCCGGTTTGGGAGATGCGCTGCGAAGGCGACAAACTGCACATGCGCAGTTTCTTCCAGCCGAACGGGGCCTCCAAGGACATGGTCTGGAAGTTCAATCCGGACGTGACGCACGCCACGCTGCTGGGGCACGTGACGGCAGCGGGAGATATTGCGCTGCCCGCGGTGTTGCATCTGCCGGGCATGGGGTCGCTGCGCATCTCTGCGAACGGCGTCGCCGCACTGCATTACGATGCGCGGAGAAGTTCCGAGCACTTTGTGTCGGTGACCTTTCCTGCGGCCACCGAGCAGCACAAATCGGTGGAATATACTCTCGAGACCGCGGCAATCTATCCGGCGCTGCCGGGCGTGGCGGCCGACGACAAGCGGTTCGACGGCTTCCGGCGCGACTTTCTTGACATCTTTCAGCAGCAGGCGGAGTTGCACGTGCTGGCCAACAACGCAGCCAGCGATGCGTGCGGCTTCACGGTCTACGAATACGCCGATATGGCGCGGCACACTCCCGAACTGGCGAAGGGATTGACGGCGCTGGACCTGGTGCGCGAGACGCTGGACCGGTATCTGGCGGGTTTTGTGGCTTACGGCATGCCGGGCTACAAAATGTTCGACACTTCGGACCCGGATACGCAATTTCCGCATCCCTCGCTGGACACTTATCCGTCGCTGCTGATTGCGGCCTATGACTATGCCGATGGCAGCGGAGACAAGCGCTGGCTGCGGCAGAACTACAAGGGATTGCGCCGGTGGGCGGAGCTGATGACGGCAGCCAATGCGGATGGCAGCCCGCTGCTTGAATATCCGGAGAGCGGGAACTCCGGCTCGTGGACAAAGAGGATCACGGTGCGCCCCTCCAACTGGTGGGACACGATTGGATTCGCGCACCAGGACGCCTACGCGAACGCGCTGGGCTACAGGGCGCTGCGCGGGATGGCGGTGCTGGCCGAGCGGGTGGGGGAGGCTGCGGACGCAAGCAAATACCGCCAGCGGGCCCAGCAGATTCACGACGCCTACGCCAAGACATTTGTGGACCCGCAAGCGGGCGTGGTGGCCGGCTGGAGGAGCCGCGACGGCCAACTGCACAACTACTATTTTCCGTTTGTAAGCGGCATCGCGGTGCGCTACGGCCTGCTGGACAAAGAGCAGGCGCGGCTGGCGATGGACAACATTCTGCGCAAGATGGAGAGCGTGGGATACACCAACTTCTCGCGAGGGATTCCGGGGAACCTGGTTCCAGTGCGACGCGCCGATTATGTGGATCTGGAGCACCAATTTGGCGGCCCGGCGCGCGAAGACGGCACAGATGGATTTGAGATTTACGAGAACGGCGGAACCACGGCCTCTTTTGCGTACTTCACTATGGCGGCGCTCTACCATCTGGACGAAAAGGAGAAGGGCGACAGGATACTGCTGCCCATGCTCGATGGCTTTGCGCGCCAGGCATTCAGCGGCCGCGCGCCCAACGGATTAAGTTATGACTGGATGGACTGGAAGGGCGGAGCGCATGGCTACGAGGGATTTCTGGTGGATAACTACTATGCGCTCATGGCGGTTCTTGACCGGGAAAAGCTGATGGAACCGATGCCGTAATAAATGAAGCAGAATGAGGCAGAGACGGCCCGGTTCTCGATTGCGAGAGCTGGGCCGTTTCTTTTTTCGTCGGTCAAAAGCCGGTCTTGCGGGAAGGAAACTCAGGCCGCGGAGGTGCGCATCGATTCGAGGGCGGCGGTGAGGTCGATGGAGAGAGCCTGCTGCGCTTCCGGGGTGAGCTTGGCGTCGAGGCTGGTTAGGTAGAAGACGTCGATGGCGGATTCGCCCTCGGTGTCGATCAGGGCCACCTTGATGTTGCACTGGTGCTTGCTGAGGGTGAGGGCGATCTGGCGAAGCAGGCCGGGCAGATCCTGCGCCACCACCTGCAGCAGGGTGGAGTGGGTGCTGGACTCGTTGTCGAACTCCAGGCGCGTGGGAACTTCAACCTTGAGATTGCCCGGGTTGTTCATGTGGCTTCGGGCAGCAAGCAACTGCTCCACGGAAACCTTCTGCGCCACCACATCGTGAAGATTGGCCAGGAAGCGGTCCTTCTCAGAGGGGTTCAGCTCCAGGGTGTGGAAGACGTCGGTGAAGTGGAAGGAGTCGACGATGACGCCGGCATCGTTGGAGAAGGCGCCGGCCTTGACGATGTTCATGCCCCAGGCAGCCAGGGCGCCGGCCACGTCGGCAAAAAGGCGGGTGCGGTCGCGGGTGATGACGGTGAGGTCAAAGAGCTGGCGGGAGGGGCGCAGGTCGAGCTGAACGGCGTCCTGGTCCAGGCTGAGCGCCATCTGGAAGTGATTGCGAATCTGCTCGGGAAGGCGGGTTTGCAGGTAGCGCTGCGGAAGGCCTTCGAGGAACTGCTTCAGGTCGTCATACTCGGCGGGAGGCACCATGGAGCGGATGCGGTTGAGCAGGGTGGGGTCGATGGCGGCGCGGTAGCGGACCTCGTCGACCGAGCGATCCATGAAGTTGGCGGTGGACATGTAAAACTGCCAGAGATTCTCGGCCTTCCACGGGGTAAGCGCCTCGGGATTGACGGCCTTGATGTCGGCAAAAGTCATGATGGTGAGCATCTTGAGCAGGGTCGGGTCGCCGATCTTCTCTGCAAAGCCGCGCACGTTTTCAATGTCGAAGATGTCGCGGCGCAAGGCGTTGGACATTTCCAGATGCAGCCGGATGAGCTTGAGGATGGACTCGCGCTCCTCGGTGTCGAAGTCCAGGCGGGCCAGGAAGGCGTCAGCCAGTTCGACACTTTGGCCGGCGTGTTCGCCGGTGCGGCGGGCCTTGCCGGTGTCGTGAAGCAGCAAGGCGAGCAGGAACAGGTCCAGACGATCGATCTCCGGCAGAAGCTGGGCCAGGCGTTGCTCGAAGTCGCGGGCGGGCTGGCGCAGGCCGTGGACATTGTCGATGGTCAGGAAGGTGTGCTCGTCCACGGTGTAGCGGTGATAGCTGTCGCGAATCACCAGGGCGTCGATGCCGTGGAACTCGGGAATGAGCATTTCAAGGACGCCGAGGGCGTGCATGGTGCGCAGCGCGTGGGCGGCGTGGGGTCCCAGCAGGACTTCGCGCAGGGCATTCCAGAGGTATGGCCCCTCGGGGATGTGGATGGCCAGGGCAGGCAGGGCGTCGGTGATGCGGTCTTCGGCGGCCTGCGAAAGGGTGTAGCCGTGGGTGGCCATGAGAGAAAAAATGCGCAGGATAGCGCTGGTGTCGTTGAACTGCGCGCCGGGAACGATGTCGATGCGGCCCTGGTCGAGGAGGAAGTCGGTTCCGGCAATAGGGGTGCGGCGGCGGCGGAACTGGCGGTAAAAGCTGACCGGGGCGGGGAGATGCTCCATGAGGAGAGCGGCGCGGCGATAGATGACCCGGGCGTGGCGATAATAGGTGCGCATCCAGTACGCCGGATCGGCGGTGCCGCGGGTTTCAAGGCCAATGGAGTTGGCGGCGGCTTCATCCTGGGACTGCCAGTCGAGGGTATTGTCGTCGCGGCCGTGGCGGAAGTGGAGAAAACATCGTGCGGCGGCGAGGAAGTCGAAGGCGGCCTCGGCGTCGCCGCGCGCGCTCTGGAAGACTCCGCCGCGTTGGCGGGGCCATTCCTTGGTTTCCTTGAGGTGAAAGAGGAGGGCGAACCAGACGGCGAGGTTGTAGTCGCGCAGGCCGCCGGGACAGTCCTTCAGATTCGGCTCAAGGTGGAAGATGGTGTTGCCGAACTTGGCGTGGCGGGCGCGGGCAATTTCGCCGAGCTTCTGGGTGATGGTGTTCCACTCGCTCAGGATCAGGCCGGGCAAAATGGTCTGGTGCAGCTGCTGGTAAAGCGGGAACTGGCCGGCGAGGAAGCGGCGGTCGAGCGTGGCCAGGGTGAATTCGAGGTTGTCGGGGTCGAAGCGGCCGGCTTCCTTCACGGTGCGCGAACAGGGGCTGGCGCGCAGCCCAATGTCCCACATTCCCTGAATGATGGCGCGGACGGCCTCGCGGGACTGCTCCTCGGCTTTTTCGTCGGCAAAGGCGAAGAGCACGTCGATGTCGGAGTAGGGAAAGAGATCCTTGCGCCCGTACCCGCCCAGGGCCAGCAGAGAAACGTTCTGCGCGGGCAGGCCGGAGAAGGCTCGACGCCACATTTCAATGAGGATACGGTCGACGACAGCGGAACGGCGGCGAATGGCAGCCGTTCCGTCGCCGGTGCGCTCGCAGGTCTGCTGGACCAGCGTCATCTCACGCGTATACTGCTCCCGAAGATCGTCAACCGCCAAAGCGACTGGATTCATGAATGTCCGTGGGGCTCGTTTTGTTTGGCTCGCCGAAGCAAGAAAGGATTGTTAACAGCATAAGCGAAAAAGCCGGGGATGGCGCATTTTTGCCTGCCGGGTTCCGGATTACGCGAGAGGAAGGCGGGGAACGATGGCTGCTTGCGTACGCGAGGCGGAGTTTGCCGCCTCCCCACGGAGCCGTTGCAATGCCCTTTTCTGGCACTGCGTAGCAAGTCGGGACAGCCGCACAGCATGATTCGCTAGAATAACCGGTTAAGGTATTTGGCCTGGTTGACCGCAGCCGTAAACTCTTGCTGGAACACGCGGCAAAAGGGGACGGGCGGGCAGTCCTCAAGTTGGAGCGGAACGAAGCCACCGTTGCTGTGTGGTCATTTTCTCGGAACAGCCACCTTGGTCGATGCCGGATACGTGGGATAACGGGAGAGCCGCGGAAGGAACGCGGGCATCCAAGGCTGATGGACGGAGGAGACCATGGGTGCGCGCATGCGATTGGGCGATCTGCTGGTCCGGTCGAATCTTGTTACCCCGGACGATGTGGCCAGGGCGCTGGAACTGCAGGCACGGAATGGCAGCCGCCTGGGCCCCAATCTGGTGGCCATCGGCGCCATCGAGCAGCCGGTGCTGGACAGGTTTCTAAAGCGGGTACCCGCCGAGCCTGCCGATATTGCCGCAACCGGGATTGACGAGGTCGAACTCCTCAGCCTCCTGATGAAGCTCATCTATGAAGGCCACCTGGAGACCGGTCGCCAGTTCGTGGACGCCATCAAGCTGCCTTACCACGTCGTGGTGGACCTGATCGGCATGGCCGTCGACCGGCACCTGCTGCGCACCCTGGGGGTGCGCGGCTCCGACAGCATGATCGATATGAGCTATGTCCTCACCGATGAGGGCAAGCGCTGGACCATCGACGCCCTGGAGCGCTTGCACTATACGGGACCCGCGCCCGTCACCCTGGAGGAGTTCACCTACCAGGTGAATATGCAGAAGCTGACCAACGAAGTGGTCACCTTCGACCGTGTGCGCAAGGCCATGGGAAGCCTGATCTTCGAGGAGAGCATCATTGAGCAAAGCGGGCCGGCGCTGAACTCCGGCCGGGCCATGTTGCTCTATGGGCCTCCCGGCAATGGCAAGACTTCGGTCGCGCTGGCTCTGGCCGGCGTCTTCAGCGACCTCATCTACGTTCCTTACGCCATCACGATCGAAGGACAGATCATCCGCTTTTTCGACCCCAGCATTCATATCCCGGTGAGCCCCGCCGCGGAACAGCAAAGCGACTTCTCGTTTGTGCGGGCGGAGGAGAACGATGCGCGCTGGGTTCTGTGCCGCAGGCCCTTTGTCGCAACCGGCGGCGAACTGACGCTGGAGATGCTCGATCTGCGCTACGACGCCACCGCCCACTTTTACGAGGCTCCGCTGCATGTAAAGGCGCTGGGCGGCTGTTTCATCATCGACGACTTCGGCCGCCAGTTGGTGAGCCCCACCAACCTGCTGAACCGCTGGGTTGTGCCCCTGGAGAGCCGGGTCGACTATCTGAAGCTGCATACGGGCAAGAGCTTCACCATCCCCTTTGAGGAGTTGGTGATCTTCTCCACCAATCTGGAGCCCGAGGACATGATGGACCCGGCCTTCCTGCGCCGGCTTCCCTACAAGATCGAGGTGAGCGCGCCCAGCCTGGAAATCTACGCACGCATCTTCAAGCAGGAGTGCGCGCGCCAGGGGTTGCCGCTGCCCGGCGAAGTCTTCGACTTTATTGTGCACAAGCTCAGGAAGGAAAGGGGACTGGATTTTGCCGCCTTCCAGCCGCGCTTCATCGTGGACCAGGTGATGGCCACCTGCCAGTTCATGGGGCAGCCGCCGCACTTTGACCCGCGCTTCATCGAGTACGCGCTCAATAATCTGCGGGTGCGGCGCAATGCGCCGGCTGCGGCTCCCGTTCCCATCCACTGACAGCGGCGAGATTCGATCCTGCTCCTGATACGGTTGTGTCCTGATACGGTTGTGCCCCCACTCTGGCCAGAATGGGGGCACAAGCCGAGCCGGACTCTAGAGAGCGGTTTCGCCGCGTTCGTCGTTGCGAATGCGGATGGCCTCCTCGACGCGGCTGACAAAGATTTTGCCGTCGCCGATGCGGCCGGTGCGGGCGGCGCCGATGATGGCCTGAATGGCCTTCTCCTTCAACTCGTCGGTGACCACGATCTCGATTTTGACCTTGGGAAGAAGGTCAACCGTGTACTCGCGGCCGCGATAGAACTCCGTGTGCCCCTTCTGGCGGCCGTGGCCACGGGCCTCCAGAATGGTCATGCCTTCGATGCCTGCGTCCAGCAGGGCGTCCTTGACTGCGTCCAGCTTCGAAGGCTGGAGAACCGCTTCAATTTTGAGCATAAGCAATTGCCTCGTTTGACAGCGTAACAGGCGGAAGGGACGCTTGGGGTCTCTGCCGCGGGATATTAAAGAACCCCGGCTAAATAGGGAACCGGGATCAAGCGTTCAGGTCGTAGCCTTCCTCTCCATGCTGCGAGAGGTCGAGGCCCGCGGATTCCTCTTCCGGCGAAACGCGGAGTCCGATCACCTTGTCGACCACGAAGAGAAGAACCAGTGTACCGACAATGGAGATGCCCCAGGCAAGCCCGATGCCGGCGAGCTGGTTCAGAATCTGGCTCCAGTGCCCGTCCATGGCGCCGGTAGGCAGGGCTGCTCCGGCGGCGTTCTTGCCGAAGGCGGCGTTGATGGCGCCCGTGGCGAACAGGCCGGTGAGCAGAGCGCCGAGCGTTCCGCCGGCTCCGTGAACGCCGAAAGCGTCCAGCGAGTCGTCGTAGCGCAGGCGGCTCTTGACGGCGAAGACCATGAAGGAGCAGAAGACGCCGGCGATCAGGCCGATGGCCAGGGCCGCGAAGGGCTGCACGAAGCCGGAAGCCGGGGTGATGGCGACCAGGCCGGCGACGGCTCCGGAGATGGCGCCCAGGGCCGTGGGCTTGCCGTTGTGAATCCATTCGGCGATGGTCCAGCCCAGCGCGGCGGCCGCGGCGGCGAAATGGGTGTTGATGAAGGCCGAGGTGGCCAGCGGGCCGGAACCGAGAGCGCTGCCGGCGTTGAAGCCGAACCAGCCCACCCACAGCAGACAGGCGCCGATGAAACTGAGCACCATGGAGTGCGGCGGCATGTTGATGTGCGGGTAGCCGATGCGCTTGCCGAGGTAGATGCAGGTCACGAGGGCGGAGACGCCGCTGGTGATGTGGACCACGGTGCCGCCGGCAAAATCCAGGCTGGGAACGTGGCCGCCATTGGCGTTCAGGAAGCCGCCGACGCCCCAGACCATGTGGGCCATGGGGCTATAGACCAGCAGGGACCAGAGGGAAAGGAAGACCGCCATGGCGCTGAACTTCATGCGCTCGGCGAAGGCTCCGGTGATCAGCGCCGGGGTGATGATGGCGAACATGAGCTGGTAGATCATGTAGGTCTGTTCGGGAATGGTGGCGGCGTAATCCGTGTTGGGCGTCAGTCCCACTCCGCGCAGAAAGACGTGCTCGAAGCCGCCGATGAAGGCGTTGCCATGCCCGAAAGCCAGCGAGTAGCCCACCACGGCCCAGAGAATGGTGACCAGGCCCATCATGGCGAAGCTCTGCATCATGGTGCCCAGGATGTTCTTTTTGCGCACCAGGCCGCCGTAGAAGAGAGCCAGGCCGGGGCCCGTCATCAGCAGGACCAGGGCTGCGGAAACCAGCATCCACGCATTGTCGGCGGCCGACTGGGCGGTGGCGCTGGCGGTCTGCGCCGTGCGGACAGACTGTTCGAGGGCGGCGATCTGGGCCTGCGTGACCGGGGCCTGCGCGGCGGATGGGGACGGGACGGGACGGGCTGAAGAGGTGGCCTGCGCCAGAGTGAGGGGTGGAATTCCAAGACAGGCGAACAGGAGCAACAGCAGGCTTACACGACGAAACATAAGGATTCCGCTCCAAAAAAATCAATAGGCCGATAGCCACAGAATGTGGCGGAATACCGGCCGCCGTTCCGGTTCAACAAGAGAATGACGCACCGGTCGCGGAGGCTGGATCGATTCAGCCCCTGCCGGATCGGGAGTTACCGTGAGATCTGTCGGGTGCGATGGGCACACGCCCGCCAAGGGTGTTATTCGCACCAATATTTCACGCTGCGCATAAGGAATCCATGAGGAAATCAAAAACCCATCTGGCAATCTTATCGGGTCTTGTGTAAAGAGAATCCCGGGCGTGCGAATTTTCCTGTGACAAGGTGGAGCAGGGAAGCGAAATCTCTCGGGAAGGCGGGCCGAAGCTGAAAACCCAGCCTGGCGGAAAGAGTTATGTGGATTGCGCACCTCCGCGATCTTCATAAAGACTGGAAGATGACTCCAACCTCTTTCCATTCCCGAGGGGATTTTTGTAGCTGCCGTGCCGGATGTGCGAGGGTTGGAGGAGCGGGGGAACGCAATGAGATGGAACCGGAACTGGCGCTGGATGGGCCGTTGCCTGGGGTTGGGGATTTTAGCTTTGGCGGCCACGCGAGACCAGGCCGGCGCGGCGCCAGGGGGAAGCTGTCAGAAGGTCGTGCTGGAGGGCGAGGTGAAAGCCGGGCAGGAGTGGAAGGCGTCCTTCGGCGGCGGCTGGGTCTTCCGGGTGCTGCCCATTCAGCCGGGCAAGGCCGGATACAGCGGATGGGACCTGGTGGTGGACCGGGAGCAGCCGGCCGGGTTTCCCGATGCGCTGCTCCTGGCCACGCCGCCGTATAACTCGATCAACGAGCACGAGGTGGGGACCACGTTCGGACTGCGCGCCCAGGACGCAATCGGCTGGAATCCCAGGAGCTTCCATTTTCTAACCGATCCCGATGCGTTACGTCAGAGCCAGAAGCTGTTTCAGGTTTTTGGCGGGATGAAGCCGGGGATGGGTGCGCCCGTCGCGAGCAGCCGGGAGGGGATGGCGATGGAACGCCAACTGAAGATCAATCGGAAATCCTCGACGGGGCAGTTCCAGATTGTGGATGCGCGCCTGGTGCCGGGCGTCGCCGATCCGGCGCCCTATGCGCAGAACTGGGCGCTGGCCCTGTCGCGCACGCCCCATACCTTCGGGCAGTCCGCGCAGGGTCAGTCGAGCCCCCGGGGAGAGCTGCGCTGGATGCGGTTCTCCATAACGCTGTGGCTACCGGCCGCCTGGAAGCTGCCGCCCGATCTGCATGGGGTGCGTGCGGCTTGCTCGGAATGACGAAACGGCTATCGCTGAAGATAGGGAACGCGGAGCAGAAGACCGGGAAATCGAGCAATTATGACCATTCCCCTCCAACGGAATGCGCGGTATAGTAGATGAATGGCAGTCCCGGCAGAGCAAGACCGCTACCTTTTCGGCGCACTGGAGAGCAGCGCGCGCAATCGTGGCAAGCTCCAGGAAGTGAGCTACGGATTCGAGGAGCCGGAGGGTGTCTTCCTAACATCGCTTGATTTTGCCGTGAACTGGATTCGCAAAAGTTCCGTTTGGCCCATGACCTTCGGATTGGCGTGCTGTGCCATCGAGATGATGTCGATGGGAGCATCGCGCTTCGACATCGCGCGCTTCGGCGCCGAAGTCTTCCGGCCCTCGCCACGGCAGTCTGACTTGATGATCGTAGCGGGGCGAGTTTCGCAGAAGATGGCGCCGGTCATACGCCGTCTCTACGACCAGATGCCAGAGCCCAAGTGGGTGATCTCCATGGGCGCCTGTGCCACGTCGGGCGGAGTCTTCAATAACTATGCTCTGCTTCAGGGCGTAAACCAGGTGATCCCGGTGGATGTGTATGTGCCGGGTTGTCCGCCCCGTCCGGAGCAACTGATGTATGCAATCACCCTTCTGCAAGAGAAGATTCAGCGTGAGCCACGCAGCCTGCTCAAAACGCTGAATGCCAGTTAGAACAAAAGATGCTGCCTCAGAAGCCGTGATCGTGATGATGTTACCTGCGTAACTGCCTGGTAACCTACCAGTCGTTTTTCATTGCAACCTTGATTGCTTCCTGGAAATGTCTTCAGCTGAAAACGTGCCTTATGATACGTTTAATAGTGCTGTGGGGATACCCTAAGGTCCTTCATACGCGAAGGGCCGAGTCGGCCCGAGCAAAGATTGTGCTCGCAAACAGCCTTGATCATGTAGTTCAGCTCGATTGCGGAGGAATTGCGCATGTATTCTCGTCTTTCAAGATGTGTAACCGGTTTTCTGGCCTTGGCATGCGTGGCGTTGATGCCCCTTGCTCTTGGCGCCCAGGATTCAGCTAAGCCGGCAGCGAAGGCCGCCGCATCAGATTCACCGTCCAGATGGGACATTTTTCTGGGCTACAGTTACCTGAAGCCCTATTACACCGTGAATGGAACAGAACCTAATGGCGTAGTCGTCGGGTCTCCCTTTGAGTCAGAGAGGGTGGGAATTGCAGAAAGCGTTGCCCGCTACTTCAACAAGAATGTCGGCTGGGAGATCAATGCAGCACAGCACGACACCTTCGTTGATACCGGTGCCAAGTCCAAAGGCTACAGCAATAGCGGCTTGTACACCGTGCAGACCGGTCCGATTTTCCGCTACCCGCTGGCCAGTGGCCTCACGCCCTGGGGCCATGCCCTTGTGGGTGGTGTTTCGATGGAAGGCCCGGCTGCCCAGAATTACACCCCCGGTGTGACGTACTCCGTCGGCGGTGGCCTGGACCTCAACACCCCCTTGTTCGATCATCACTTGGCCATCCGCCTGGTCGAAGCCGACTATGAGTACATTCACGTCGACTATGGCCCAGCCCACGCTGCCGCCAACGAACCCTTCCAGGTTGGCGGACGCGTGAACGCCAATAGCCTCGGTCTGTCGGCTGGCATCGTCTACCACATCGGCTCCATCGCGCCTCCTCCTCCGGTGACCCTGGCGTGCTCGGCCAGCCCGGCTTCGGTTTTCCCTGGCGAACCAGTTACGGTCACTGCGACCGTCGGCAACCTGGACCCCAAGCTGAACGTGATTTATAGCTGGTCCGGAGCTGGCGTGACGGGCAACGGAACCACGGGCACGGTTGCTACCGCTGCCCTGGCACCCGGTGCCTATACGGTGAACTGCGGCGTGAAGGAAGGCAAGAAGGGCAAGGAAGGCCTGAAGCCCTGGGAAACTGCCGACGCCACTGCCAACTTTACCGTGAAGGCTTTTGAGCCTCCGACCATCAGCTGCTCGGCTAGCCCCAGCACCATCAAGCCGGGCGAAACCAGCACGGTGACAGCCACCGGCCTGAGCCCCCAGAATCGTCCGCTGACCTACGCCTACTCGGCGTCGGCTGGCACCATCAGCGGCACCGGCACCACCGCGACCTTCACTTCGACAGGCGCGCCGACAGGTGCGACCAACATCACCTGCAACGTCACCGACGACAAGGGACAGACGGCGACCGGACAGACCAGCGTGACCATCACGGCCCCGTATGTGCCTCCGGTTCCGCACACCCAGGCGCTCTGCTCGATCACCTTCGAGAAGGACAAGAAGCGTCCGACTCGCGTGGACAACGAAGCCAAGGCCTGCCTGGACGAGGTTGCTCTCGACCTGCAGAAGCAGTCCGATGCCAAGG
>Ga0302278_10000271_pt1 | contig 67685 bp, 52 predicted proteins | sample III_Bog_N3_2_FD_194543 | JGI IMG/M metagenome (GOLD analysis project Ga0302278, IMG submission 194543) | Peat permafrost microbial communities from Stordalen Mire near Abisko, Sweden - III_Bog_N3_2 | ecosystem: Environmental > Terrestrial > Soil > Wetlands > Peat | place: Sweden: Abisko...
TCGGGGATGTGCACATCCTGCAAAGACAAGCCCGACGTCACCGAAGCGCGCAGCGACCACTTGCCGTGAATGTCGTCGGCTTTGAATCCGGGGCGGTCGGTCTCGACCAGAAATCCGCGCACTTTATTGTCTTCGTTTTCGACCTTGGCCCAGATCACGGCCACGTCGGCGATGGTGCCGGAGGTGATCCACATCTTCTCGCCGTTTAATACATATTCTTTGCCAACCTTGCGGGCGCGCGTTCTCATGCCTCCGGGATTCGATCCGAAATCGGGTTCGGTCAAGCCGAAGCAGCCGAGCTTTTCGCCTTTCTGCATGGCAGGGAGCCAGGTGTTTTTCTGGTCGTCTGACCCGAAGGTGTAAATGGGATACATCACCAGCGCCGACTGCACGCTGACAAACGAGCGCACGCCGGAATCGCCGCGTTCGAGTTCCTGCGTGACTAAGCCGTATTCGGCGTTCGACATACCGGCGCAGCCGTAGCCTTCGAGCGATGCGCCGAAGAATCCTAGGTCGGCCATGGGCTTTACCAGTTCGCGGGGGAAGCGGCCGGCGCGGTTGCACTCCTCAATGATCGGGACGAGGTTGTCTTCGATGAACTTGCGCGCAGTGTCTCGCACTAGACGCTCGTCGTCGTTCAGCAACGTGTCGAATTCGATGAAATCCACACCACGGAATTTGATGGCTGGCATATTCGTCTCCCCACGGAGTCCGCAAATGGCGGACAGAACCATTCAAAGTAGCAGAGCGGCGGGGAAGTCGGCAACGCGGGGCTTGTCGGGCTGATTGGGCTGTCGACGACGATCCGCCGGTCGAGGGGTGGGCTGTTTCGAATTATTTCGTCTGCTTTAGTTGTTGCCGCGTGCTTTCCATGATCAGACCGACCAGAGCATACGTCGCAGCATTCGCAAACAAGGTCCAATACACACCGAGGGGGAAATGAAAGTAAAAACTGGCAAACACAACTGGGCAAGTTACACGGGCGAGAGTCCAAGCCAGCCCGGCTGAAGTTATCGGAGTTGGGGCGGGGGGAGAGAAATAAAGCGCCCAGAAGCTTGCCACAAGAAAGCCTGCACTCGCCCACATAGCAATTCGGTTTTTCATGCCGCCGCTCCTGCCGTTCTCTGACCCAATAGTCTCACCAATCCTCACAAATTCCAAACATGATCGATCAGGGGTTCAGATCTCAAAAACAGACCATTATTGCGGCTCGGGGGGATGACAAGAAACGCCATTCCGGATGAAAATGATGAGCGAAGTTCGAATCTCAAGAAGGAAGCATATCCATGAGCGATTCTCGCGCGTTGTTGCGCCACACCCTTGCTACCCTCGCGTATCGAGGAGCAAAAGCCATTCGCAATCCTGGGCCTGCTTTTGCGGAACACGACTCGCCGGAAACGTCGCGCACGCCGGGGAAGATTCTCGCGCACATGGGCGACCTGATGGATTGGGCTCTTTCGATGGCCGACGGTCGCCGCGAATGGCACGATTCCGCTCCGCTCGCGTGGGAAAAAGAGTGCGAGCGTTTTTTCGCCGCCTTGAAGAAGTTCGACGACTATCTGGCATCGGAAAAGCCGCTGCAAGCCCCCGCCGAAAAATTGTTTCAGGGCCCGATCGCCGATGCGCTCACCCACGTCGGCCAGATCGCGATGCTGCGACGGATGGCTGGCGTCCCGATGAAGGGCGAAAACTATTTCGTCGCCGAAATGACGGTTGGACGCGTGGGCGCGGATCAGGCGACGCCGCGGAAGGAGTTCGGCTAAAAGGAGCATCCCTGCCCGGCATCTCAACGGTAAGAGGGACACATCCTTCGGTGGCATGCAACGGGATGAAGTCTGTAAGGCCAAATGCCGATGAGAAGCATGCATGGATACTCCCGCTCCAACGGCTTCAGTGGAAAAAACCAGTCCCTGCATCGCGCGTCAGCCGATTCTGACGTCCGACGAGGAGGTCGTCGGCTACGAATTGTTTTTTCGCGAGGGTCCGGGACAGAATCGGTTTACCTCCGACCCCGAGCGCGCCACTTCGGCGACCATTGACGCGCTGAATATGGTGGGGCTCGATGTGTTATGCGACGGGCACCCTGCGTTTATCAATTGTTCGCGGCAAATGTTGTTGACCGAATACTTCGCGCTGTTGCCGCCCAACGAGGTGGTGGTTGAGATTCAGGAAACGGTGGCGGCCGACGAAGAAGTGAAGGAGGCGTGCAAGCGGCTCAAACGGGGCGGATATTCGATCGCTTTGGACAATTTTGTTGCGGGCGACGACCGGGAAGCGCTCGTTCCCTATGCCGACTTCATCAAAGTCGACATCAGGACGGTGACGCCGGAGCAGAGTGCGATTCTGATCGCTCTCCATGGCAGCGAGCATTGCCGAATGCTGGCGCAAAAAGTGGAAACTCGGGACACTTTTCTGGTAGCCAAGAACAATGGGTTCACGCGGTTTCAGGGATATTTCTTTCGTCGTCCCGAAATTCAGCAAGCCCGGCAGATTTCCGCCACCCAAATCACCTACGTGCGCCTGCTGAGCGCGATCTCGAAGGCCGAAGTGGATTTTACGGAGATTGAAGATTTGGTGAAGCGGGAGCCCGCGCTTTGCTATCGGTTGCTGCGCTATTTGAACTCTCCACTGCTCGGGTTGCCAGCGCCCGTTTTATCCATTCGGCATGCGCTGAACCTGCTGGGGGAACGGGAGTCGGTCCGGTGGTTGCGTATGGCGACGACTCTGGTCATGGGTCAGGAAAAGTCTTCCGACCTGGTTCTGTCGTCGCTGGTGCGGGCTCGATTCTGCGAGTTGGTTGCACCCCGGGTCGAACACGGCGCAACCGATTTGTTCCTGATGGGGATGCTCTCGCTGATGGATGCGATTCTGGCGGTGCCGATTGGGATGGTGATCGAGGAGTTGAGTCTTGCCCCTGACATCAAGGCCCAGTTGCTCTGTGCCAAGACGGGCAAGCGGACGCCCCTTTCGCCGGTTTACGACCTTATGGTGGCGCGCGAAGCCGGCGACTGGGAACGCGTCACGCACCTGGGGAAACAGCTCAAGCTGTCGCTGTCGTTTGTGGCGGAAACGTCGAATGAAGCCATGCGCTGGGCGCACCAAGTCACCAGCTCCGCGGGCGCCGCTCGGCGCTCCTGAATCGGGCAGAAGCCGATACCCTTTCGACGACACCTTTGCCGCAGGCCGGGCTGGCCTTGGTGCGAAGGGCGAGGCTGAGTAAAATAGCGGAAGCGGCTTTTCACTACGCGCGCAGGAGATTTCATGGCTTCCGGCGAAACGGCAATCGCGGCTTCGAGCACGACTCCGCAACTCCCCAACCACAAAGTCAAGATCAAGAAGACGGGCCAGCGTGCCTGCAACGAGAAAAACGAGAAGGGCAAGTTCTGCGGGGGACACCTGAAACGGTGGTTCTACGCGGTGGACGTGCTCGAACAGGAATGCGGCTGCGTGGAGAAGGCCTGGGGTGCGGATGCCGAAGTCTATCGCTGCGAGTTTTGTCAGACGCTCTATCTGCCCAGTCCCGACGATCCACGCGGGATGAACGTCGCGGGGCAAGGTCAGCTTTCGGTGTTCGGGTTGACGATTCCTCCGAAGGAAGAGAAGCCGAAGTAGAGGTCGCAGGCGTCAGGTCTCAGGTTTCAGGATCGAGACCCGGTTTTCCTGAGACCTGACACCTAAGACCTGACACCTAAGACCTGACACCTGATTTCCCGTGAACATCTCAGAACTCATCTACGACTGGAATACTCTGTATCCGAAGTCGCTGCATCCGCCGGGGCCTGTACGCCTGACGGATGAGACGCTGCGCGACGGATTGCAATCGCCTTCGGTCCGCGATCCATCGATTGAGCAGAAGATCGAAATCCTGCACTTGATGGAAGGGCTCGGCATCAACACGCTCGACCTCGGGCTTCCGGGAGCAGGTCCGCGCGCTGTGGAGCACGTCACGGCGCTGGCGCGAGAGATTGTCGCCCACAAAATGAAGATCACGGCGTACTGCGCCGCGCGCACGCACGAAAACGACATTCGCCCGATTGCCGAGATCGTGCAGAAAACCGGCCTTGCCATCGAGGCCGCTGCGTTTCTTGGAACCAGCCCCATCCGCCGTTACACCGAGGGCTGGAATGGCGATTTCCTGCTGCAAACCACCGAAAAGGCAGTCAAATACGCGGTCTCGCTCGGCCTCGAAGTCATGTACACCACCGAAGACACGACGCGCTGCGATCCGGAAACGGTGAAGCAACTGAACGCCGCGGCCATCAATTATGGAGCGCACGCTCTGGTATTGTGCGACACCGCTGGACACGCGACGCCTATGGGCACGGTGGCGCTGGTCAAGTTTGTGCTGGAACAGGTGGTGAAGCCATCCGGCCAAAAAATTCGCGTCGAGTGGCACGGACACTGCGATCGGGGGCTGGCAACCGCCAACGCCATGGCGGCTTTGGTGGCGGGCGCGGATTGCATCCACGCGACCGCGCTTGGGATCGGCGAGCGCGTCGGCAACACGCAGATGGATCAGATGCTCGTCAATCTGAAGCTCATGGGCATCGCGCCCTGGGACCGGCAGGACCTGACCAAGCTCAAGCAATATTGCGAGGCTGTTTCAGTCGCGACGGGCGTTCCGATTCCGGCGAACTATCCGGTAGTCGGCGAGGACGCGTTTCGCACCGCGACCGGCGTGCATGCGGCGGCCCTCATCAAGGCCTATAAGAAGAATGACACGGAACTCGCGAACACCGTGTATTCCGGCGTGCCTTCGCACTACTTCGGTCTGGAACAGATCATCGACATCGGACCGATGAGCGGGAAATCGAACGTTCTGTTCTGGCTGGAGCATCGCGGGCTGCCCGCGAGCGACGAAGTTGTCGAGCGCATCTACAAATGCGCCAAGGCGAGCGACCACACGCTGAGCGAAGCGGAAATCATGGAGTGCGTGCGGGCCGCCCGCTGAAGCCGCTCGTTTCCGCGACTGCTTGTTAATCTCCGATGCTTGACACTCGATTCACCGTCCTGTAGTGTCCGCCCAGCAAGAGGGCGAAACACAAGGAGCGCGTCTCAAGGGACATGGAACCTGCCGATTCAAAGCCAGCGCGAGGCGCTTCGCCGGACAAGTCCCGTCGAGGTTCGACGAGCGAGACTTCGCGGAAGCGGTCGCAGCCAGCCGCGGTCACCATACGCGACGTGGCCGAACGCAGCGGATTCTCTTCCGCCACGGTTTCCATTGTTCTGAACAACGCGCCGCTCGCGCGTTACATTCCCGACACCACCAAAGAACGCATCCAGCGCGCGGCGGCGCAACTCGGATACCGTCCCAACCTGTTTGCGCGCTCGCTGCGCGGGCGGCGCAGCCATACCGTTGGCGTCATGGTTTTCGACATGACCGATCCGTACTGCACGCTGGTGCTGCGCGGCATCGAGAACACTCTCTATCAGTCGTCGTTCCTGCCGATTCTTACCGACGTTCACAACGAGCGGAGCCGTTTCGAACGCTATCTGGAAATGTTGCTGGACCGGCGCATCGAGGGGCTCGTCGTCCTCGCCAACTGGCTGTTCGTCGACATCGACTTGCTGGCCGATCTGGAGAAGCACAACATTCCGACCGCGGTGGTCGGGCGCGAATTGAAAAACGACAACATCAGCTCGGTGATCGTCGACAACAATCTGGGCGCCCGAGCGGCGCTTGACCATTTGTATTCGCTGGGCCATCGTAAGATCGCGTTTATCCGCGGTCCGCGCCAGTTGTCGGACACCGAACCGCGATGGCGCGGCGTACGTACGATGGCCGGTGAACGGAACCTCGAACTCGACCCGCGGCTGATCGTCGACCTGCCGGAGTCGCGCGACCCGTTCTCCAGTTTCGAGGACGGTTACAAGCTGACGGGAGAATTGCTGCGCCGGCGGCGTTCCTTCACTGCGCTGATGGCCTTTGACGATATGACGGCGTTCGGGGCGATTCGCGCGCTCGCCAAGGCCGGGATTCGCGTTCCGGATCAATGTTCGGTGGTCGGCTTTGACGACGTTTCGCCGGCCGCGATCTACACTCCCTCGCTGACCACGGTGCGCCAGCCGATGGAGAGTATGGGAACGGCAGCGGCGACGATCGTGCTGGAGGCGATCGATGCTCATACTCAATCCGATGCCAATGCTACGGTCGAAAAGCAGCCCGTCCGCGCCACTCACCGCCGCATCGTTCCCGAGCTGATCGTGCGCGAGTCGACGCGCAGCTTGAAGTAGTGGCCCTGGACGCATCGCGTTTTCTCTTGACAGCGCCAGACACCTGACGCAGTATTGATACGTTTTAATAAAGGTATTCGGCTGCTTTTGAGGATGGAACGCCGGCACGGTGCATGACCACACCGGCGCTATTGAATGTCGCGTTGCGACTTTGGGTTAGGAGGCTGTTCATGAATCGCAGAAATGCAATGGCCACGACAGTGCGTAATTTTCTTGCTATGTGTGTTCTTCTCCTCTGCGCGGGTTCGATCGCGCTTGCCCAGGCCGGCAGGGGCAGCATCAGCGGCTTGGTCTCCGACCCAGCCGGGGCTCTCATTCCCCGAGCCAAGGTGGTCCTGCTGAACCCCGCAACCGGAGTGACGCAGCACACCGTCACCAGCGGCGCGGGACTCTACACCTTCCTCTCCCTCAATCCCGGCGTCTACAAAGTCACCGCCAGCGAGACGGGATTCAAGAGCGTTGCCCAGGAAAAAATCACGGTTAGCGTCGATCAGGTCACCGAGGTCAATATCACTCTGCAAGTCGGCGCCGCCACCGAGACCGTCACCGTCACCGAGGGAGTCGAGTTAGTCGAGGCCAGCAACTCTACCGTCGGCTCGCTCATCCCGGCCGAGGCGATTGACCGCGTGCCTTTGGTGGCCCGCAACGTTTTCGATCTTATCCAGTTGAGTGCGGGCGTGAATGCTGTCAACGGTTCGCCCAACTCCAGCGACTCGATGCAGTCCATTCAGAATATTTCAGTTGGACGTCCCGGAGTTGATGTCTCCGCCGACACCATCAACGGATCGCTCGTGGGTTCGGTCTACTACATGGTCGACGGCGCACCGATTGGCATCTCAGAAAACAACTCCGCCGCCATTATTCCCGCCATGGAAATTCCCGAAGATGGCGTGGAGGAAGTTCGCGTCGAAACCCAAAATACGCCTGCCTCGTATCAGAGCGGCGGTGCAGGCGTCATCAGCCTGGTCACCAAGTCTGGCACCAATAAAATCCACGGCGATATTTTTGGCGAATTCCGTCCCGACGTACTGGCCGCCAACGACGGCTTCAACAAGGACAGTGAAATAGCGAACGGCCAAGCCAATACCCCACCCTCTTTCTATCGTTATCAGGAAGGTGGCGCGATTGGTGGAGCAATCAAGAAAGACAAGCTGTTTTTCTTCGGCGATTACGAGGATACGCAGCAGGAACAATTCGAAGGGCTCAAGACTTACAACGTCCCCACGAGTCTGGAAAGAACGGGCAATTTCTCGCAGATGGGGTTTACCATCTACGATCCTACTCAGCCCGATAATCCCGATGGTACGCGGCAAGCCTTCCCCGGCAACATCATCCCGAATCCAAACCCCATCGCCTTGCTCTACTTGGCGAATATGCCCAAGTGCAACTACCCCACCCCGTCGACCTGCGATCAGGCGACGACGGACCTTAACCCCGTAACTGGTTATAATTACGCCGTTCCGGGATTGGATCCGTTCAAAGCGCACCGGTTCGACGTCCGGGTGGATTGGGCCCAGAGCGAAAAGCAGCGCTTCTTCACCCGCTTTTCCTATGACAAGTTGAAGTTTTCCACCGCCAACGTCTTTCCCAGCCCAGGCTGGGACCCCGATTATGCCCTGAACACCACGAACGGCCGCAGCGCCTTGGTGGCGGATGACCTGACCCTTAATGCTTCTACCGTCCTGAACTTGCGCTACTCGTTTACCCGCCGCTACGAAAAGCAAGGAGGTCCGCCGTCGTACTTGAACACCGATATCACGAACCTGGGCTCCGTAAATGGCACTACGGTGGGTTTTCCCGCCGCGCTGGCTGCGCAGCAGGTCGTCAAACAGCTTCCGTTCATGCTTTTCGACGACTACGGTGGCGGAGTTGGCGGCACCGCCGATTACAACAACTTCGTCGATGCCAGCGAGAATAGTGACGCCAACGTCACCTTGACGAAAATTTACGGCAAACACCAAATCTCCACCGGCTTCGAATGGATGAAACGCTATTTCAACGTAGGCCAGCCCTACGCCCCTGCCGGCACCTACAGTTTTGGTTATGGTGGTACCGATCAACAAACCTCGCCCGCCTCAGGCAATCTAGTCGGCGGCAGCGACTACGCTTCCATGCTCATCGGCATGGGTGATGGTGGCGAGTTCGACAGACCCGTATACGCCGCCGAATCCAACCCCTACTACGCGGCGTTTGTCGAAGACACTTACCACGCCACGACGAAGTTGACGATTACGGCCGGTCTGCGCTGGGACATTTTCGGTGGGCGCAACGAGCGTTTTAACCGCCAGGAATACTTTGATCCCAACGCGACCAACACCGACAACGGCGTCTCCTATACGGGCGCGGAAATCTTCAATAACAGCGGCAACCGTTCTCCTTTCAAAACCAACATGCACGACTTCGGGCCCCGGTTCGCTTTTGCTTTCCAGCCCATCACCCATTTTGTAATCCGCGGCGGCGTCGGCTTCTACTATGGGCCCAGCACCGAGATGACGGCCGGCGCCTTCATCAATACCGACGGATTCTCTTCCAGCACCTTTCAGAACTCCAACTGCCCAAACCTCGATACCAATTGGGTTTTTTACGGTTCGTCGGCGTGTACCATCTCAGGAGGCCCTGTACTCCCCACCGATAATTTCACCGAGCCGTATTCGCTAAGCAATCCCTATCCCAATGGGCTCATCCCCATTTTCACAACAGCACCCGCCGGCTTGGCCAATAACCTGGGAATCACCCTCAACACCGTGCAGCATGCTCAGCGCACGCCCACCACCTACAACTTCAACTTTGGTCTGGAATATGAACTCCCGCATCAGATAGTGGTGAGCGCTGGATATGTGGGTAGCCGCGGACTTTTTCTGCCTTTCAACAGCGTGGATCAGAACATGCTCGATCTCGGCACAATTGCACACTACGGCGCTTCGTTGTGCTTCATATTCAACCCGAGTTGCGCGGTACCCAACACCTGGGAACCCATCCTGCCTGCGACGAACGCCTTTTACGGTCAATCGACTGTGCCGCAGTGGATGGCGCTCGAAAAATATCCTCAGTTCGGCAGCGGCGGCTTCGGCACCGGCGTCGGCACCTCCGGGTATCCTGCGGGAGACTCTGAATACAGCTCGCTGCAGACGAAAGTGCAGAAGCGCCTGACCGGCCATTTCACCACGCTGGCTACTTTTACCTGGTCTAAGCTGATTACTGACGACGGCAATCCTCCCCTGGGTTTCGTGGGCAGCCACAATGGATCGGTACAAGACTGGAGAAATCTGAGCTACGAACACGCCATCAGCCCGCAAGACCTCAAGTACTCGTTCACCGGGCAGGCATCTTACGACCTACCCATTGGCAAGGGTCAGGCAGTCAATCTGCATGGAGTAGCCAACGCCGTTGCGGGCGGCTGGACTGTGAACACCATTCTCTATCTCAGTACAGGGGTTCCAATCCACGCTCCCGGCTCGGGAAATCCGCTGACCCCCTTCAATCAGCGGTCCGATATGATCTGCGATCCCTCGAAAGGGGCTCCGCACACGGTGAATGACTGGTTCAACATAAATTGCTTCGTGCAGCCTGGCACCGAAAACGCGGGCAATCCGAATCCTTACATTCCGGGAACTGCTCCCGCCTACCTCGACAATGTGCGCACCCGGGGGGCGCGCAATCTCGACCTCTCCATCTACAAAACGTTCCAGTTCACCGAAACGAAGGCGCTGCGCTTCGATATCTCGGGCTATAACATGACCAACTACGCGCAGTACGGATACCCGAGTGTGAACAGCGTAGTCGGCGTGGCTAGCGAAGGCGAATCGTTCGGAGTGATCAGCAACAACGTCAATACTCCGCGCCAGCTCCAGTTTGGCGCACGGTTTAAATTCTGACCAATTGGCGAGTGCCCCACTCATCGCGTTTTTTGCGATGAGTGGGATTTGCCGCGAGTATTCAACCAATCGTCAATCCGCAACGCCCGCCCGCACGCGGTCCTGGCTCAGTACGGCTAACCCTTTTTCCAGATCGGCGATCAGGTCGTCGACATGTTCGATGCCGACCGACAGGCGGATCATTTGCTCGGTCACGCCTATTTTGCTCAGCAGCGCCGGATCGATTCGGTAATGCGAGGTCAGCAGAGGGATGGTCACCAGCGAATCGACTGAGCCGAGGCTGGGAGCGAGCGTAAACAGATTGAGCGCTTCAGCTAAACGGCAGGCGTCGGCACCGCTGCCCTCGACTTCCAGGCTCAGAACAGCGCCCGCCCCGGCCATTTGTTTCTTTGCGATGGCGTAGTCCGGATGGCCTTTGAGCATTGGATAGTACACGCGCGCCACCTTAGGATGCCGGCTGAGGAACTCGGCAATCCGGAGCGCGCTTTGGTTCTGGCGCTCGACGCGGACGGCCAGCGTCTTGATGCCGCGCAGCAGCAGAAAGGCGGCATGCGGATCCATGCAGCAGCCGAGCGTGGTGCGCGTGGGAAGGATTTGGTCGATCAAATCGCGGCGGCCGGCGGCGACGCCGCAAATCAGATCGGAATGCCCGGCAAAATATTTTGTCCCCGAATGCAGCACCAGATCGATGCCCCACTCCGCCGGACGGCAATTGATGGGCGTGGCAAAGGTGGAATCGATGGTGGTAATCATGTTGTGCTTGCGCGCCAGGGCGGCGATTTTTTCCAGATCGACAACGCGCAGGGTGGGATTGGTCGGCGACTCAATGTGCAGGAGTTTGGTGTTGGGGCGAATGGCGCGCTCGTGCTGCTCGATGTCGTTGGTGTCGACGAATGTCGTCTCGATGCCCAGCTTGGGCAGCCACGTCGAAAGGAACCTGATGACTCCGCCATAAATATCGCGCTGCGCCACGATGTGGTCTCCCGCCTTCACCAGCGAGAGAATCGAAGTCGTGATCGCGGCCATACCGGAAGAGAACAACAGGGCGGCGTCGGCGCCTTCCAGTTCGGCGATGGCATTTTCGACGACGGTATTGGTGGGATTGCCGTAACGGGTGTAGAAGCTGTCGGTGGGAATGACGCGCACCTGCTCCTGCATGTCGGCGGCTTCGAAGGTTGAGGTCTGATAGATCGGCGTGGCGAGCGGTCCGTTTTTCTTGCCGATGTCGGTGCCACCGCGAACGGCTTCGGTTTCCCGGCGAAATCGATGCTTCTTCATATTCTTCTCCCGGCCCGATCGAGCTAGAACCTAGTCTTTCAGAGCCGCCGCATTCAATGCAGGCACGGGCGCTAGCCACTGGGCCGACCTTGCGTGCCTTCCGCTGACTACTTTGTCGAACTCCTGCTGCAAGGCGCGGGTTACGGGCCCCGCCTGGCCTTCGCCGATGACGCGGAAATCAATTTCGCGCAGCGCGACGACTTCGGCTGCGGTGCCGCACACAAACACTTCGTCGGCGATATAAAGCTGATCGCGTGAGATGGGCTCCTCGACCACGGAGTAGCCCGAATCGCGAGCCAGCGTGATCAGGCTGTCGCGGGTGATCCCCTCCAGAATCCCCGCCCGCGGCGGCGTGTAGATCGTCTTGTTGCCTGCTGTGTTGCGAACGACAAAAATATTTTCGCCCGTGCACTCGGCCACATAGCCATCGGGCCCCAGCATGATCGCCTCATCGAACCCGGCGCGCTGCGATTCAGTCTTGGCCAGAATTGAGCTGACATAATTTCCCGAGACCTTGGCCTTGGTCATCATGATGTTCGGATGCAGCCGCGTGAAGGAAGCAATATTGGCGCGGATGCCGCGTTCCTTCGCCTCCGCTCCGAGAAACGCCTTCCACTCCCATACCGCAACCACGAAACGCGGCTCGCCCGCCTCGACGGTCAGGCTCATGGCGCCATCCAGATAAATCATGGGGCGGATGTAGCACGACGAAAACTCGTTGGCCGCAATCGTCTGGTTGATCGCAGTCTGCACCTGTTCGGCCGTAACCGGTAGTTCGCGAAAGCCGACGATGTGCGCGGAATCGAGGAGGCGCTCCACATGTTCGTGCATTCGGAAGACGGCCGAACCTTTGTCGGTCGCGTAGCAGCGGATGCCTTCGAACACCGCGAATCCATACTGCACGGCCGCACTGACGAACGGGACCACGCCTTCGCTGGCGGGCCTTAAGGAATCACCGATCCAGATGTAACGAGCGGCTGCCATGTTGTGTAAGAAAGCTCTCCTGACCAAACCGGAATGTCTTAAGAGTACCTGCGCCACTATGCCGGGGCAAGGCGCTTGTAATATTCTTCATCGAGCCACTTTTATGAAAAAGAAGAAAGCGAAAGCTTCTGCCCACAAGAAATCCGCGGCCAGGAAAACGAAGACGACCAACACCACGCGGGCCAAGAATGAGGTAAAAGGCAAGCCGGCAAAGGCCGAGTTGCGCCACGTCGCGTGGAGCGCAATCGAAAACGAAGAACTGAACCCGCTGCTCTTCCGCCGTTTCGTAGTCGGCCAGAATGTCATGGTCGCCCGCATTCTGTTGAAGAAGGGATGCTTTGTGCCCGAACACAGCCACCACAACGAGCAGATCAGCTGCGTGCTGGAGGGCGCTCTGAAGTTTGGTATCGATGGCAAAGAAATCGTCGTGAGCGCGGGCGAAGTGCTGGCGATTCCGCCCCACATGCCGCACTGGGCCGAGGCGATCGCCGATACTCTTGCGTTTGACATTTTCAATCCCCCGCGCGCCGACTGGATCAATAAAACCGACGCCTACTTGCGGTAGAGAAAGAGCTGAACCGCAGAGTTGCGCCGAGATCGCAGAGAAATTAGGGAAGCGAAAGAACCAAGAATCTCTGCGCGCTGGTTCGCCGTATGATGTACGTGTCATTTGCTGCTGGTTCGGTGACGAGGAAAAGTGTCGATCGTTAAAAACATAGGGACAACCGCGCAGCTCCGCTGCATCGCTTGCGGCGCTACCCCCGGCTCTGCCGGGCAGGATTTCCGCTGCGCCGCTTGCGGCGACCTGCTGGAATTCTTCTTTCCCGGATGGACTTCTGACTCGCCTGTCTCCAACCCGGCGGCGCTGAAAGCTCTCTGGCTGAACCGCCGAACGTCTCGCGAGGCGCTCGACCAGAGCGGCGTCTGGCGCTTTCGCGAACTGCTTCCGCACATTCCCGCAGAGCACGCCATCACCCTCCGCGAGGGAAACACACCGCTTTATAGCCTTCCACGATGCGCGCGCGCGGCTGGCGTGGAGAATCTTCTCGCGAAGCACCAGGGCATGAACCCGACCGCATCGTTCAAGGACACGGGCATGACGTTCGCGGCTTCGTCCGCGCAGCAGAGCGGATTCCGCTGGGTGGCCTGCGCTTCCACCGGCAACACTTCGGCTTCGATGGCAGCGTACGCCGCGCGCGGCAATATGCACAGCCTGGTACTGATTCCGGAAGGGAAAATTTCCTGGGGCAAGCTCTCGCAATCGCTCGATTACGGAGCCCTTACGTGTCAGCTCCGCACCGATTTCGACGGATGCGTGCGCATCCTCAACGAACTCGTTCGGCAGAAGCCGGTGTATCTGCTGAATTCGGTGAATCCGTATCGCATCGAGGGCCAGAAAACCGCCGCCATCGAACTGATGGAGCAACTGGCGTGGGAGCCGCCGGACCACATCATTGTTCCCGGCGGCAATCTGGGAAACAGTTCGGCGATCGGCAAGGCGCTGCTTGAAATGCGCGAGCTGAAACTGATTTCGCGCCTGCCCAAGCTGTCTATCATCCAGGCGCAGGGCGCGAATCCGTTCTACCGCAGCGTGCGCGAGTTTGGAGGCAAGAAGATCGAAGCGATGACGGCCGACACGCTGGCGACCGCGATTCGCATCGGCAATCCGGCATCGTGGAAGAAAGCGCTGCGGGTGCTGCGGGCCACGGGCGGCGAGGTCGAGCAGGTGACGGAAGTCGAGATCGCGGTGGCCAAGGCCGAAATCGGCGCCGATGGCATCGGATGCGAACCGGCCTCGGCGGTGACGCTGGCGGGACTCAAGAAGCTGCGCCGCAGCGGATTCGTCAAACCGGGCGAGAGCGTCGTCCTGATTCTGACCGGCCATTTGCTCAAGGATCCCGACTTCACCATTAAATTCCATCGGGGCGATCTTTTTGAGGGAACACCAGAGGGAGCGACCGCCAAAGCCGAAGCGGCCGAGGCAAAATCGCTGCAGCGTGCCCCGGTGGTGCTCGATGCGAATCTCGGGGCTGTGATTGGCGCGCTCGACGCTGCCGAGAGAAACTGACAGTTATCTGCGGGCCATGTCCCGAACGTCAGGTTTGTTTTGGGAACAAATGAGCTTGTTGCCAGGAGCGGGAATTGCACCCGCACCGGACGAATCCCAGCGGCTTCCTCACGTCCAGACTAATGAACGTCAGAAAGGCCCCAGCGTCTGCTAGTTTCGCCATCCCGGCAAGTATTAGGTAAGACTCTACTCCGAAGGCTTGTGATGGGGGGACTTGAGGAATGAACGCCAAAGCGAATATGTCTTCGGCGAGGTCAGCAGGCTCACTCGGACGACAAGACCAATCGCGATGGCAGCAACCGTTAGGGCGGGAACAATAGGTACGCTCGCGAAATATGCGGACAGCGCGGTAGGCATATGCAACCTCTAGCTCAAGTGTAGTCCGTTTCGGTTTGAGGTAAACGGCACCTTTGTGTGTGGTCAGGTTGCCCTGTTACGGCGATCTCATTCTGCGATTTCATTTGTTAGGTTTGTCCAAGGCAGTAATTCCGCAGAAATTCATAGCACTTTGCCCCAAATTCGTGTATAAAACACAGTTCAATTGTCTGCGCCGACTGTAGGGGATTCTGGTCCAGCCAAATCTGGCTAAAGCCTTCTTTTTCTATCGTTTCGACCAGGTTTCGGACCGTTGGGAAGAAGTTCTCGCCTCTACGCTGTCAGCGGAGAACGGGCTTTGCCGGGAAACTGAGGGCTGAGAACTGAGAACCAGGAGCTGAGAACTGTTTTTAACCTATGCCGTCACGTCCCACATCGTTAGACCGCTCGTTGCGCCTGGCTTTGCCGGCGACTTCCGCCAATCTGGGTCCGGCGTTTGACGCGGCTGCCCTGGCCTTGGATTTTCATTTGCGCCTGCGCGCCGAGCGCGCGCCCGATTTCTTCGTAACCGCCGAAGGCCGCGACGCGCAGATTTGCGGGCGCATGGAGAACCACCTCATCGTTACTACCTATTGCGAGGTGCTCGAGTCGGAAAACCGCAAGATCGCGCCCCTGCGCATCCACGTCGAAAACGAGATCCCCATCGGCCGGGGTTGCGGATCGTCTGCCGCCGCCCGTCTGGCTGGCATCGCGCTGGCTGTGCATTTCGGCCATCTGCGCTGGAAGGACGATCGGATCGTCGGCGAAGCGTCGATGCGCGAGCATCATCCCGACAACGCATCTGCCTGCTGGATGGGCGCGCTCACCGTGGCCCGCATGGCCAATCAGGTGCAGGCGCAGGTGGTCGAGGTGAAGCCGAAAGGGAAGTGGCCGCTGTTGCTGGCGGTTCCCGACGCTCCGCTGTCGACCGAGCAAGCCCGCCGCGTGCTGCCCTTTCAATACTCGCGCGCGGACGCCGTCACCAACATTCAGAATTCCATGCTGCTGTTCGCGGCGTTTACGCAAGACCGGACCGATCTGCTTTCCTCGGCGCTCGAAGACCGTATCCATCAGCCCTATCGCGCGCCGCTTTGTCCACTGCTTCCGGCGATCAAGGAACTGATCGGAGATGCGGGCATTCTCGGCGCTTGCCTGAGCGGAGCGGGTCCGTCGGTGCTCGTGTTTTTGGACCCGAAGGTCCCGGCGAAAAAGGCGAAGCAGAGAATCGCCGCCCATCTCACCAAGCGCAAACTGACCGCCGAACTCATTCTCACCGAGATCGCGCAGCACGGCGGACGCGACGGGGCGGACTGGAAGAAGCATCATCCGCCGCCTGCCAAAAGATAGCGCGGCGCGAGAACCGATTGGTTCCGGCGCCGCATGACTGCTCAGTTGCGGCTAGCCGGCGGCACAATCCCGTTCATGCGCAAGTACTCGACCATCTGCCCGTAGTGGTCAAACCCGTGCCACGCGATAACCGTTGCCATCCCCAGGCGCGTGGTCTTGCCATCGCCAAAGGCGCTATCGATCGATGCGGTGGAATTGTCAGCGGTGATCGTGGCCACGGCCTTGTGCGCGTAGGCAAACGAATCCTTGAGAAACTTCATGATATCGGCCTTGGACTTGACGCTGTCTGGCCCGTTCTCGCCGCCGTACTCGACCGGTGGCCTTTCGCCCAGGATGGCGCCGGCCACCAGGTAATTGACGGCGGCCACGTGCTTCACCTGCTGGCCGAAGGTGCGGACGCCTTTGAATTCGCCATTCGTCGGCGCGAAACCGAATTTATCTTCGGGCATGGCCTCGGCGGCCGGAACCAGTTCGGTCTCGATGGCCGTGACGCCGCCATCCAAAATCTGGGCAACGGTTTTTGGTCCACCTTTCGCCTGTGCCACGCAAAAACCACACAACATCAGTACCGCCGCCAGCGCAAAGAACTTTTTCATATACCCTCCAGAAAGGATTGGACCTCTGCAATTCGCCCTCAGAGTCTACTCGTCTCCGATGAATCCCGCCAATGGTAGCTCGGCAATCGGCAGACGACTTGCTTTGCGCCTGAGGACGGCATGGGCGAGGCTTCTTGCATGCCGTCGAGTCACGAACGACTGCGACTCACGAACGACTGCGCTACCGCAAAAGGCCACTCGCGTTTTCGCCAGGAGCGCACACAATAGACAGCAATCCCCACGACCAGAATGATTGCCGCGTAACGGATCTCTCGCAAGAAACCGCGGCGTGAAACCAGAATGAAGATGAAACTTCCGGCGGCAATCAGGGCAGGCAAGGGATAGAGCCACATCCGAAACGGCCGCTTCATCTCTGGACGCCGAATGCGCAGCACAATCACGCCCACCGCCTGCACCAGATATTGCAGAAGGATGCGGATCACCACGAGGGCGGCAATTAAGTCGGCCAGCCGCAGGAAACAGAACAGCGCCGCCACCGCCGCCAGCGCGAGCACCGAAACGTACGGAATGCGATGCACGGGATGCACCCGCGCAAAGGCGCGAAAATAATTGCCATCGAGCGCCGCCGCGTATGGCACGCGCGAATAGCCGAGTGTCAGCGAAAACACCGACGCAAACGCCGTCCACATCACCAGCACCGTAATCACCATGGCCGCGCCCTGCCCGTAGACGCGCTGCATCATGGTCGAAACCACGTACAGCTTGCCGTTCGCCGCGCCCGCGCCGGTCATTTCCTGCCAGGGGATGACGCCGAGAATGCTCACATTCATTACGATATACAGGCAAACGACCGCCAGAATGGAGAGGAACAGCGCCCGCGGAATATTCTTTGTCGGTTCCTTCACTTCGTCTCCGAGAAAACAGACGTTATAGTATCCACCGATGTCGTAGGCGGCGATGAGCATGGCCCCGCCGAGTCCACGGAAGAACCCGCCCGACAGCGAGAACGCGTGCGGCGGCAAATCGAACGCCCGATGTGCGTTGAAATGGGTGAGGCCGGCGAAAATGATCCAGCCGATCGTGCCCATCACTCCAGCCCAGAGCAGCGTGCTGAGCCGCGAAATCGCGGTGATGCGGCGATAGAGCAAGAATGCGGTGAGCGCGCAGACGCCGATGGCCACGAGCGTGGCCGGCATTGCGACCCACGTCAACTGTAGAGTTCCGATCAGCGGCACGTTGACGCTGCCGGTGCGGGTTGACCAGACACGCTCTAGCCCAGGCCAGAAAAAAGCCGCATATTGCGAAAGCCCGATGGCGCCCGATGCAATCGACAACGGAGCGCTAAATGACAGTTGCCAGATAAAGAGAAACGAGACCAGCCGTCCCAACTTCTGCGGCCCATAAATTTCTTTCAAGTATTGGTACGACCCGCCTGAACCCGGCATGGCCGCGCCTAATTCCGCCCAAACCAGTCCGTCGCAGATGGCGAGCACCGCGCCCAGCACCCATCCCAGCATCGCCTGCGGGCCGCCCATCGCGGTGACGATCAGCGGGATCGTAATGAACGGCCCCACGCCGATCATGTCAATCATGTTCAGCGCGGTGGCGGAGCCGAGGCCGAGGCCGCGGACGAGTTGCGGCTCGGTGTCGGGTTCGCCTGCGCGTGGAATTGTCATGGAAAGAGTCGATGGTCGAAGGTCGTTAGTCGTCGGCGACCACTTTCTGGGTGTCCGCAATTCCTCGTTTGCAACCCATCCCCGAACGACCAGCGACTGACGACCAACGACTGTCCTCGAATCACGAACGACCGCTGACCAGATTCACAAACAACCGCACCGCCCCCGGCACGCCCGTCGGCAGTTGTCGGAAGAACGCATATCCTGTGTAGATATAAGTCCCCTTACCGTAGTGCGCCACCAGCAGTCCGCCCTTTTGCTCGCTTTCGCCGGGATCGTGCGATTCAAGCAGCGGGGTAAAGTTCGAGTCCCACTGCGACATGAAGTAGAGCCCGCGCTCCTGCACCCAGCCATCGAAATCTTTCTGAGTGATTTCATTCGGAGAATGAAAGATCGGGTTCGCCGGGTCGAGAATTTTCACCGGCGCTTCTTCCACCGAAACCCGCGCCCGGCTGAGTGTGGCCGGATAGGGCGTGAACTTGCCAGCATTGAAATCACCGGCCGATGCAGTGTACCCGAGCGTGTTGTACTGCACCACCAGCCGTCCACCCGCCTGCACAAAATCGAGCAGGCGTTTGTTGTTCGCGATCACATCCTTTTGCGTGTCGTATGCGCGAATTCCCAGCACGATCGTCTGATAGCGGCTTAAGTCTTCCGAGGCCAGCTTCTCCGCCGGAATCAGCGTCACGTTCATGCCGATCTGCTGGAGCACGGTCGGAATCTCATCGCCTGCGCCCATGACGTAGCCGACCTTGAGATCTTTCGGAACCTTCACGTCCACGACGCTGACGTGCTGTACGGCGGGCTGATAGTAATAAAACGTGCCTAGATCTTCACGCGTCACGACCGAATAACCTTCGTCGTATTTACTGTGTCCGCTCTTCAACGAGGCCCGAATCTGCTTTCGTCCCTCCGTTCGATTTCCGGGGTGGACCGTGAAATCCGCGCTCTGGCGCTCGCCGCGCTGGTGAAATTCAAGCTGCTTTTGCGCTGGATCCACGCGCCAGGTTTCTGGGACTTCAACTCGCAACGCTCCTTCATCTTTCTCTGGATCGCCTGCCCAGTGCGTTGTTTGGAGCGTCTTCGAATCCAGATTGCTCGATACATCCACCTTCACCATCGACTGCGGACCATCCTCGGTGGGAACTACCTGTTCGCCCGGGTCGAGCAAGATCGAGAAAGCCGGCGCGACGGCTAACGGACGCTCGGCAATCGCGCCCGAAGCATCTTTGTATCGGACCATGCAAACGGCCGACACTGCGCCAGTCCCGGGCTTACCGATCATGCCGACTGCCGTCACCGGGGGCGGTGGAAACGGAAGCCCCTGGTAGCGCGCGTCGTCAATTGTGTTGAGAGCGTCGGTCTCCGGGTCGTTCCGGTGCCAGTAGGGCCTGGTCAGCTCCGCGGTCGGAGGAACATAAACTTTGAACCGTGTTACGCCGCCGTTGCCGTCGGTGTCCCGCGATAGAACGTTGGAATTCCATCCCTGCGGAAGCATCAAAGTGATGTTGGGATTGATGGCTGCGCCGTCGGGGGCGGACAGTCTGGCAGTAACTTCAAGCGTTCGCCCCGGCACTGCCATGAAAGCGTCCTCTGGACTCGATCCGACAGGCGCGTCAACCACAACGTGCAGAGTCACGCCCCTTGCGAGGCTGATCGCCTTGCCCATCTCGCCCCACTTTTCATTCAAGGAAGGGAGAATGCCCTCTCTTGCTGAAGCAGAGAGTTCCGACTCCGTGATCTGCCGAATCAGTTTGCCAATCAGTCCACTGGCCGCGGAGAGGGGATCTCCCGCCGCCAGCGGATTCCGCTCCGAGGCAACTGCTGCTTCGTCGATCTTTACCTTGATCTCGGTCAACGCACCTCTTAGCCAAGGCGCCTTCTTTTCTTCCTCACCCAGCCGCGAAGCCAACCCCGGCAGCGTCTCATCGATGCCGTCAAAGAAACTCCGCTCGTGCCCGTCCTTATCTTTGTCTTTATCTTTGTCTTTTGGCGAGTCCACCGCCGAATCCACGAGCTTGTAATAAGTGAAGCGGTCGCCGGGATCGACCGTCCAGTTCGCCGCTCCCTGCGACTGCTGATGGCGCAATCCCTGCATGGCAAATTGTATGTACGATGCTCCCAGCGCCGGATCAACGACTCCCGTATTCAGCTTGAGCGTGTAGTTCGCCGCGTCACAGGTCGTCGCCCCAAAGCCGCACACGTTGCCGATATACAACTTCTTCGGCTGCCAGGGTTGCAGTCCTTCGGCAATTTGTTCCGGAAACCGCTTCGGATCGGCCGCCGCACGGAACGCCTCTCTCGTCAATATCGCCGACGCCTGATGATGCCCATGCCCGTCGCGATCCGTCCCGGAAAAGCGCGCCACCAGCACATCCGGACGAAACGTTCGAATCACCCGCACCATGTCGGCGAGGGGGATGTCGTGCCCTTGCCATTTCTGAAATGTTTCTTCCGCCGTCTTGGAATATCCAAAATCGGCCACGCGCGAGAAGCGCTGCTCGACGCCGTAATAGCGATCGGCGGCCAGCAGTTCCAATGTGCGCAGCACGCCCAGCGCGTCGAACAGATTGCTGCCTAGCTTGTTCTGTCCGCCTTCGCCGCGATTGAGCGTCATCAGCAGCGTCGAGACGCCCTTGCCACGCGCTTCGAGGGTCAGCATGCCGCCGTCTTCGTCATCGGGATGCGCGACGGTCTGCATCAAACGCCCAGTCGTCTGCAAGCGCCGCAGCATCAGCTTCAGCCCTGCGGCGCCGGTTTCCTGCGGGAGAGGCGCGTAGTAATGATCCGCATGGGCGTCGACGTTTGAGTCTGGTTTGGCCTGCGCCGGCGCGACTGCTGGAGTGGCGGCCAGCAGCAAGCCGAGCAACGCCGCGGGCGCAAGATATTTCCGCACCGACTGCCACCCGAGCTTTTTCACAAACATGATCATCTGATGGAGTGTACCTAAAGAAAGGAGCAAATATTGCCCAATGCTCTACTTGCTCATCCCCTGTGCGGCGGCGAATTTCTTCTGGCAATCGTCGGCCTGTTGCACAATGCGGCGGAACTCGGCATCCTGGCGCGCGCCCGCCAGCAGCGGATCCGCTTCCAGCGCCTCACGGGCGCAATAATTCCCGGCTACGGCCTCGCGCAGAAACGCGAAGGCAAGCTGTTTTTCGCCGCAAGCCGCCATCACCGTGCCCTGCGAATACTTAAACTCGGGATCCTGTTCCGTCGCCAACTGGTTCCGTGCCGACTCCGCCAGTTGGTGGATTTCAGTGGCCGGCGCCTTATTCAGGCAAGCCTGCACGAATCCGCGCATCCACATCGCGTTGTCGGTCATCTGCGTGGCCGCCTGCTGCGCCTCGGCCGTTTTCCCTTGCCGCATCAGCACAAACACTCGGGTTGCGTTCGACCACTCCGAGGTCGCGTCCAGGTTCAAATAGTCCATGGCCCGCTCCGGCTTCGCTTGTTCAAAAAATGCAAACGCGCACGACCGCCAGTTGTAGTTCTTGGGATCGATTGCCAGAGCCTTGTCGCATTCGCGCTGCGCCTCGTCCAGTCGTCCGGCATAGCGCGCCACATACGCCAGTGAATAATGCGCAAACGCGTTCTCGGGACGCTTCTTCACCAGCGCGCGCGCATCTTCGTAAGCCTTGTCGAGGTTTCCGGACTCGACTTCGTTCGCTGCCAGAAATCCGGCTGCACTAGCTCTGCCCGGCTCCAACGCCAGGGCACGTTTGTACGCCGCGCTCGAGCGCGCAGCTCCCGCCGCGCCTCCGTCCGAATACAGGGCATCGAAGTAATACCGCCGTCCGAGCGCTTCCCATGCCGGAGCGTAACTCGGATCGAGGCCCGTGACACTCTCCAGCGATGCGATTGCTTCCTTGTTCGCCGCGCCATCGTGCGCCATCGCCAGGGTGTGCAGATACGCGTCATAGGCTTCTCGGTTCGCGGGAGCGCTGCTGTTTTCGACTGCCTCGCGTGCGATGCCGAGAGCCGGCACAAGCTCCTGCCGGACTTCCCTGGCCATCTGATTCCGCAAAACGATCAGGTTATCGGCCGGCGCGGTCAGCGAACCGGTCCAGATCACCTTGTTATTTTTCACATCCACCGCTTCCAGCGTCACCTCTACTTTTTTGTCATGACGCAGAAAGTGTCCTACGACCACCGTGCCCACGCCTAACTCGCTACCGGCTTTTGCCGGATCCAGGTCGCCGGCACCGTACTTTTGCGTCGATGTGGACGGTCGGATTTCCAGCGCGTGCGCATAGGTCAGCGCATTTGCGACCTCATCGGCCAGCGCAAAGCGCAGGAACTCGCCTTCCGCATCGTTATTGATATTTTGCAGAGGCAACACCGCGATTGTCCGGTTCACGGCCTGCGCCGGGGTTGCCCGGTGTTCAAAAACCCACGCCCCAACCGCCGCGACTGCCGCGAGCACCACCGCCGCCAAGCCAAGGACGACCCAAGTCAGCTTGGAACTCGACTTTTGAAACGTTTTTGTCTTCGTGTGAAAGCCGGTCGCATGAAGAAGCCCGCTCCGCAAGGTCGGGTCCGTCCCTTTTTTCAGCCGTGCCAGGTCGGCCTTCATCTCGGTCGCGTCCTTGTACCGCAGGTTGCGATCCTTCTCCATCGCCTTGCCGATGATTTTTTCCAGTTCCACCGGTACCGCCGGGTTGATCGACCGCGGCGAAGGCGGCTTCGAATTGATCACCGCATGGAGCGTGGTCACAACGTTGGCCCCGGTGAACGGCTTTTTGCCCGTAGCCATTTCGAACAGCACCACGCCGAAGGAAAAAATGTCGCTGCGCACGTCCAGGTCTTCCGAGCGCGCCTGCTCCGGCGACATATAAACGGCTGTGCCCGGAATCACTCCGACCTGGGTCAGCGAATCCTCCAGCGACGAGTCCGTCGAAGTGCCTACGCTCGCGCCCTTGGCCAGCTTCGCCAGCCCGAAGTCCAAAATTTTGACCTGGCCATTCGGAGTCAGAAAGATATTTGCCGGCTTGATGTCGCGATGCACAATTCCCTTGGCATGGGAGGCCGCGAGCGCGTCGGCCATTTGCACGGCGACGTCCAGAACGTCTTCCAGCGGCATCGCCTTGCCATGGATGCGCTGCTTCAGGCTCTCGCCCTCCAGCTTTTCCATGACGATGAAGGGCTGCCCGTTGTTGTCTTCAATGTCGTGGATGGTGCAGATGTTGGCGTGGTTCAGTTGCGAAGCAGCCCGGGCCTCCCGCGTGAATCGCTCCAGCGCGCGCGGGTCCTTCGCCAGGTGCTCGGGGATGAATTTCAGGGCGACATGACGCCCCAGACGGAGGTCTTCCGCTTCGTAAACAATTCCCATTCCACCGACGCCCAACTTCGACAGCACGCGGTAATGAGACACCGTCTGGCCAACGATTTCCATGGTTTTCGTGTAGAGCGGACACTCCCTTCGACTTCGCTCAGGGCAGGCCTATCCGCCGCCTTTGCCTTTGGTTCATGGGGCTGGGCGAGTAAAGACGGCCCTTACCCATGAAGGCGTAATGGTAGAGGGTCAACGCGGTCGGGTCAACCGAGATTGGCGGGTTTGTGAGTCAATCGGGCAGTCCGTCTTAAGTGGGTTCCATCACTCCTCGCGCGGACGCATGCGTCCCGTCCGCACGTAGCGTTCATGCCAGCCCAGACTCTCGTGGAGCAGGTGCGGAGTGTGTTTGCCGAACGACAGGCGCTCGGCCCGGTCCTGGTAATCGCGCAGCAGAGAGCGATAGTCGGGATGCGCGCACTGTTCAATGATGATCTTCGCTCTTTGTCGCGGCGACAGGCCCCTCAAATCGGCAAGCCCCTGCTCGGTTACCACCACATCGACGTCGTGTTCGGTGTGGTCGACGTGCGACACCATGGGCACGATCGTACTGATTGCGCCTTTCTGCGCCGTGGAGGGCGCCATAAAGATCGCCAGGTATCCATTGCGCGCAAAATCGCCCGAACCGCCAATCCCGTTCTGGATACGCGATCCCATCACATGGGTCGAATTAACGTTGCCGTAGATGTCGGCTTCAATCATTCCATTCATCCCGATCACGCCCAGCCGGCGGATCAATTCGGCATGGTTCGAAATTTCCTGCGGACGAAGCACGATGCGATCGCGGAATTCTCTGATTTGCGAGTTGAACTGTGCCCCCATTTCCGGACTGAGAGAGAAGGCGGTGGCCGAAGCGCAAGTGAGCTTGCCGCAGCGCAACAACTCGATCATGCCGTCTTGAATCACCTCGGTGAACGAGGTCAAATTTTCAAATTTCCCTTCCTTCAGGCCGTGCAGCACGGCATTGGCGATGTTGCCCACGCCCGATTGCAGCGGCAGCAGCGACGGCGGAACGCGTCCCGACTTCACTTCAGCGGCGAGGAAGTCCAAAATGTGGCCGGCAATGCGGCGCGAAGCGTCGTCGGGCGCTTTGAACGGGCTATTGCGATCGGGGGAATTGGTCAGCACCACCGCTGCGACCTTCTCCAATGGCACGTGAAGATAAGGAGTGCCGATCCTTTGCGCCGTATGCACCAGCGGAATCGGCTGCCGGTTCGGCGGCGGTTGCATGCCGTAATAAATGTCGTGCATGCCTTCCAATTCCTCCGGCTGCGCGGCGTTCACTTCGAGGATTACCTTCTCGGCCTGCTCAATCCAAGTCCGGTTGTTGCCCACCGACGAACTTGGCACCACGCGCCCGTCTTCAAGAATCGCCGTGACCTCGATCAGCGCCCAGTCCATCTTTCCAAGGAAGCCGTATTCCACGTATTGCGCGACGTGGCCGAGATGGATGTCCATGTATTCCATCTCACCGGCGTTGATCCGCTTGCGCGTCTCGGGGTCCGACTGATAGGGGAGCCGCAGGTGGATGCCACCGGCCAGGGCCAGCGCGCCGTCCAATTCGGGCCCGGTGGAAGCGCCCGTGAAGATGCTGACCTGACATTTGTCGCCGCGCAGGTGTGCGTCCGAAATGCGGCGCGCCAAAGACATCGGGACGGCTTTTGGATAACCGGAGCCGGTAAACCCGCTCATGCCGATGCGAGTGCCGAACTCGATCAGCGCCGCCGCTTCGTCGGCGCTCATGATGCGGGATACCAGGCTGGAATTCAGAACACGAGAATTAGCGCACGTAAGAGTAGCCATGCCCTCAACGATAGGGCGCGGGAGCGGGACGGACGGTGATGTCGGTCACGCTGATAGGTGACAATTTTGGGGCCGAAGGCGGGGCCTAGAAGGTGCCCCGCTCCTTCGCGTTCTCTGCAAAGGAGGCGAGAGCTGGAGCTAGCTGCTGACCAGCGCCGCCGACGATCCCACCCATTTCATGCCCTTGTTCTGATCCACGCCCATCATGAGCCCACGGCCCATCCGCACAATCGTCAGTACGGGAAGCAATTTATCGAGCCACACATACATGATGCGCAGCTCGACCTTGGCCGCCCCGTGCGGCGTCTCGACGACCGGCGTAAAATTCATACGCTCCTGCAAAATGTATTCGCCGCGCTTGGCCGCTGGAATCGCATCGACATCGGCCCGCGAAGGAGCAATCACCACGCCCAATCCCGCAAACGAATACAGCGGCTTAAGCACGAAATTCTCCAGATCCGCCGGCACTTCCTTCAGCTGATCCAGAAACCACGTCCGCGGCACCGACGGATGCTTCAAATACGGAATCGAGTACTTGCTGATGCGGAAATACCAGTTCGGATGCCCCGCCCACTCCACGTCCAGATCGTCGCGAAAATCAAACGGCGGAACAATGCCTTTGCGTTCCAGTTCGTCGACGATGGTGCGGTTATATATCCGCTCAATCGGAACCTGCTTGCCCGCCTCTTCATAAAACAAGCGCCGGCCCTGTTTACGAATTTTGGTGATGCAGACGGTGCGAATCCCCAGCAGCTTCTCGGTCAGCAGAAAATCCGGCCGCGTCTTCTGTTCCTCCGGATGCACTTCCATCAACACCACATTCGCCGGATCGTGCCCCGCGACAATCGCATCCTGCAAGAGCCGCTTGTACCCAGCCGAGTCGAGCCCGCTCAAAAAGTAACGAAGCTTCGGATCGAGCCCGAACACATCCATGTAAGTCTGCGCCAAGACCGGCTGGTACGCGTAAAGGGAAGGGAAGGCCTGTAACTCGACCAACTTCGGCTGCAACTCGCCCGCCGCATCCCGCACCAGTCCGAAGTCCACTTGAATGAACATGGGATGCGCCGCTTCATTCGGTACGCGAAACTCAGCCGGAATCGAAGCCTCCGAGCGCGCCCGATACTCCGGGTTCTCGACCAACTGCCGGATCAGTGCCTTCCCATCCTCCCCCATGAGTGCGACCAGTCCGTCAGGAAAGAAGCAAGGCGTTTCGCACAAAGCAAACGGCACTTCCATTCCGCACCGCGAAGTCATCTCGCGCTGCAACCGCTCGTATTTGTCAGGAGTGAATCGCGAATTGAAGTCGTGCCGGTAAGAGGGGATCATCGAAGTTTCGTGGAGCGACGGGCGCCCTCGCCCGTTCAAGGTTGATGGCAGCCCTTAAAGGGGCGGTTACCGCTGAATCGTTGCGGTATCGCTAAAGCGATGCCCTGATACGAAGCGCCAGGCTTACGCACTTGCGAAAAGCCAAGAGCTAACAGCTAATAGCTGCCCTACGCCTCAATCAAAAAATGCCCGTCCCGCATGATCTGCTCGCCATCGACCCAGATATCGAACTTCCGCCCCACCACATCGATGTGCGTCGACGAATACCACTCTGCCCCGGTGTGCGCGCCGTACGGATTGCCGAAGGCAATGTGCACGCCCGGGTATTTCTCATCCTGCAGAATCTCGCCGATCACATCTTTCAATTCGATGTTCGTCCCAATGGCAAACTCGCCCACGCGGTCGCTGTTCTCGTCCTTATGCGTGTAGGCCCAGAAATCGTCTTTCAATTCCTTGTTCGCCGAATGCGCCGCGATCAGGCGATTGCCCTTCACCTGGATGGTCAGCGGATGCGCTTTCAGGTCGCCGAACTTCTCGCACAGATAATCGCCGACCACGCCATCGATCACAAACGTGCCGTTCACCTCGCCCGGCGTCGTGAACACTTCGCCGCCCGGCAGGTTTCCCCATTTTGCCGTGCTGATGATTCCGCTCGTCTTCACCCAGCGATAATTCGGATTCAAATCCGCCACCAAATCCGTCCCGGCAGGCGTTTTTGCACGGATTTGCCTGGCCGCGCTCACCCTCTCCATCACCTTCACGCTCAAGCGGTCGACCTTCAGGAAGTCCGCGCGCATGCCTTCCAGCATGATGCGCTTCTTGATGTTGACCATGTGCGCGTGCCGGATATTGTTCCGGTTCACGATGTCGGTCATCTGCATGCGCGACTTCAGTTCGTTGGTCTGCGCCGTCACCGCAAAAATGCTGACCTGGCTTGTCTCCAGATCCGCGGCGATCGCGAGCGGCAAATCCGTCAGAGGACGCGTCGCGATGTCTTCCAGCACCCAGGTCTGATACCGGCAGCCCACTTCTTCCAGTTCGTGGACCAGCGCGGCCGCGATCTCCAGGCTGACTTCATCGGTAATCACGGTCACTTTTTCCGAAGGCAGCACGCGCAGGCACACGCGCACCGCATTCCGCGCGCCTTGTGTGAGCTCCGGATCAAAAGCCATCTGATTCAGTTGTCGGTTGGATTTTGCGTTCAGTTGCAAGTCAGTATTCATCAAACTCGTTAGACGGCCCGTGCGGTGGGCAAACTGTCCACCTCGTCCACGCCCACCTCAGTCTCCTCTATGATGTAGTCCATCACGGCTTTCATATCGCCGGTCCTGCGGTACACTTCCAGTTGCCGGTCCGCGCCGGTTCCCATCTTCATAATCTCGCGGATATATTCCACTTCCTCGCGGCAGTCCAGTTCATCGAGTACGTCATCGACGAAGGCGAGATATTCTTCAATCAAATCGCGCTCCGGAACTTCCTCCTGCTTGCCGAAGTCGATCAGCTTTCCGTTGATGCCATAGCGCGCCGCCCGCCACTTGTTCTCCATTAGCAGCGATTTTCGGTACAGACGGAAGCCTTGGTTCTGGGTATGCAGCTTGTAAAGCTTCACGACAGTGGCCTGGATCAGCGCCGCCAGCGCAATCGTCTCGTCAACCCGCATCGGAAGATCGCACACGCGGAACTCCAGCGTGTTGAAGAACGGATGCGGACGCATGTCCCACCAGATTTTCTTGGCGTTATCGATCGAGTTCGTCTTCACCAGCAGCTTGACGTAATTTTCGTATTCGCCCCAACTCGGGAAATAATCGGGCAGATTCGTCCGCGGAAACTTGTCAAACACCTTGCAGCGGTAGGAGTGCAGCCCCGTGTCCATCCCCAGCCAGAACGGCGAATTGGTCGACAGCGCCAGTAGATGCGGAATGAAATAGCGGGCATGATTCATCATCTGGATCAGCACTTCGCGATCCTCGATGCCCACATGCACGTGCAGCCCGAAGATTAGGTTGGCCCGCGCCACCAGTTGCATATCCTGCACAATGTTCTTATAGCGCTCGCCCGGCGTAAGCTCCTGCACCCGCCAATCGGCGAACGGATGCGTCGCCGCTGCCGCCAGCCGCAACCCATTCTCCCGCGCCAGGCGGATCATGTGCCACCGCAGACTCTTCAGCTCTTCGCGCGCTTCCTTGATATTGGCGCAAACCGACGTGCCCACTTCCACCACCGATTGGTGCATCTCCGTCTTGACCCGCTCCTGCAGGATCAACCGGCCCTTCTCGATGATCTCGGCGTGAATATGCGACCGCAGGTCCCGACTTTCGGGGTCGACGGTCTGGTACTCCTCTTCGATTCCTAGCGTGAATGTAGGCTTCATCGCGGCATCCCAAGGCTGCAAGGAGCGAAGAGCTCCGGCAGGAGTCCCATTAGTATACCAATGAGCAGGCCGTGTGGGGACGGGCAGAGCCCCGGGCAGTGGGTCAATTTGCGAAACCCTGAACCACCAAGGCCACGAAGTATCACGAAGGCTTTTGGTCTCAGGCGTTTCCTTCGTGTACCTTCGTGGCCTTGGTGGTTCAGGGTCTTGTGGTTTGCATCATGAGGACCCACGACCGAGCCCCGCGATCTATGCTTTCTTCCGTACCTTCGGTGCCGGACCGTCCAGCCCCTTCGGCCCATTCAAAAACGCCGCCCAGCGCAATTCTTGCACCGGGTTTTCTCCGCCCAGAGCCTTTTGGATCGCCATTTCCGCCACCGCCTCCACGATCCACTCAAAATTCTGCTGCCCCACCGACGTGACTTCCGCATCCGGAGCAGGATTCATAAAGTCAATCGCATAGGGCACGCCGCCCTCGACCGCAAACTCCACCGTGTTCAGGTCATAGCCCAGCGCGCAGCACAGCGCCAGAGCATCTTTCTCGATCCGCTCCTTCAACTTCGGTCCCGGCTGCGGATTCCCCTTCACATAGCGCTCATGGTGCGGAGCCTTCGGATCGTACTTCATGATGTGGACTTTCTCCTGCCCCACCACGTAGCAGCGGTAATAGTCCTCGAACTCCACGCCATGCTGTAGCGTCATGCAGAGATCGCCAGTCCGGTTGTAGTTTTCAAAAAACTCCTCCGGAGAATCCACTTTATACACGTGCTTCCATCCACCGCCCGCGTAGGGTTTCAGGAATGCCGGAAAGCCGACATAGGCAAACACCTCTTCCCAATTCAGCGGATAGATCAAGTTGCGCATTGACTTATCGGTAGTATCCGGCGGATGCGTGTGATGCGGCAAAATCACCGTCGGGGGAATCGCCACCCCCATCTTGTGCGCCATGGCATAGTTGAAAAACTTGTCGTCCGCCGTCCACCAGAACGGATTGTTGATCACAATCGTCCCCTGCAGCGCCGCGTTCTTCAGGTATGCCCGGTAGAAGGGAATGTCCTGCGAAATGCGGTCGATGATGACGTCGTACTTCTTCGGCTCATCCATGCGGATGCCGCCAATCTTCACAAATTCGGCCGTAACGCCCGCGACCTTCTTCGAGTTGATTTTCTCGACCAAAGCCGGAGGGAAAGTATTCTCCATCCCAAAAAGAATTGCGATTTTCTTCATGCTCATAAGAGACTCCTAGTGGTGAAAAACGCTATTCGCTATTCGTCGTTCGCTTGCGGATGCCACCCGCTCGTTCTGCGGCTGCGGCTGCGGAAAAGCGAACAGCGAACGACGAACAGCGCCCTTAAAAATACTTCCAGGCCATCCGCTGCCACAGCGGCCAATCATGCTTGCTGTTGTCGCCGTAAATATCCAGCCAATTCGGAATCCCTTTGCCCTGCAGAATCGCCGCCATCTTCACGTTCGCGTCCAGGCACATATCCCAATCCGACGATCCCAGCACGATCTTCATCTGGCGGTAGCGGCTCAGAAACCAATCGTCGCTCATGTTCGACAAATAGTCCGGCGGATTGTTGAAATAAACGTTGTCGTCGTAATAGCCATCGAGCTGGCTCTTGATATCGAACGACCCGCTCATGGTCACGCAAGCCGAAACCACATCCGGATGTCGCATGGAAAAATTCAGCGCGTGATACCCGCCAAAACTGCATCCCGTCACCGCGATCCGCGGAGCCCAGTTCTTCCACTTCAAGTACGGCAGAAACTCGTTGATCACGTAGCGCTCATACTGCACATGCCGCCAGATCCGCGCTCCCGGATGCACGCCCTTGTTGTACCAGCTCTCGCCATCCACGCCGTCCACGCAGAAAACCTGGATCTCTCCCGCCTCCAGTTTTCCGGCCAAGGCGCGGATCATCCCCGCGTCTTCATACTCAAAAAAACGTCCCATGGATGTCGGAAAAACGAGGATCGGCCGCCCGGCGTGCCCAAACACCAGCGACTCCATGTCGCGTCCCAGTTCGTGGCTATATTGTCTGTAATGTTCGCGGTTCATTGAGCGAAGATTGTAACCGATTGCCCAGCCTTCGGCATCCATGTCTTGCGCTCGCAGGATTCCCACCACACCCCTTCTTCTGCTATATTCAGCGCTCGCCTTCGTGGGGAAGGCTTAATTTCTATGTTCCAAGGAGAGCAGACTATGTCAATTCTGGCGTGGATCGTATTGGGAGTGGTGGCGGGCTTCATTGGAAGCAAGATTGTGAACAAGTCGGGGGACGGTTTCTTCCTCGACCTGATCCTCGGCGTCATCGGCGCCGTGGTCGGCGGATGGCTGTTCAGCTTCTTCGGAGCCCACGGCGTCACCGGCCTCAACATCTATAGCCTGATCGTGGCCGTCATCGGCGCGGTGGTGGTCCTGGTGGTCTACCACGCGATCAAAAAAGCGGCCTGAAACACCTGAAACCGAGGAGCGACGGGCGTCCCCGCCCGTCCCTCCCTGCGGTGCGTTTCTCGGTCTAGCGAGGGCTACTCTCCGGCGGCCGCGGATCGATTCCAAGTTGCTTCAGTTTAGATTGCAGCGTCGTCCGTTTCAATCCCAACCGCTCGGCTGCCCCTTTCAGTCCGCCAATCTTACCGCGGCTTTCACGAAGGGCGCTCAGAATATGCTCGCGCTCCACGCCCCGCAGGGTTTCATCCGAGCATTCCTCGTCGTGGGCAATCGACCTCATTTCGCCTAGCTGGACTACCAGCACCGAGCCATGCGTCAAAATCACCGATCGCTCGATGAAATTTTCCAGTTCGCGGATATTTCCCGGCCACTCCCAAGCCTGCAGCGCATTCATGGTCTTCTCGGGAATGCTCGTGATCGGCTTGTTCATCCGCCGCGCGAATTTCTGCACAAAATGTTGCACCAGCAACGGAATGTCTTCCCGCCGCTCCCGCAGCGGCGGCACTCGAATCGGAAACACGTTCAGCCGGTAGTACAAATCGCTGCGAAACTCCTTCTCGCGCACTTGATCCACCAGTTCGCGATTGGTCGCCGCAATCAAACGAAAATCCACTTTCAACGTCTGAATTCCGCCCAGCCGCTCGAATTCCGAATCCTGCAAAACCCGCAGCAGTTTCGGCTGCAACTCCAGCGAGATCTCTCCTATCTCATCCAGGAAGAGCGTGCCCTTGTCCGCCAGTTCGAGCCGGCCAATCTTCCTGCTCACCGCCCCGGTGAAGGCGCCTTTCTCATTGCCAAACAGCTCGCTTTCCAGCAGGCCCGACGGAATCGCCGCACAATTCATTTTGATGAAGCTCTTGTCCGCGCGCTGGCTCAACCGGTGGATCGCCCGCGCCACCAGCTCCTTCCCCGTTCCCGTTTCGCCCAGCAACAGCACGGTGGCATCGGTCCCAGCCACGGTTGCCACATTTTCCATCACAGCTTGCAAGGACCGGCTGCGCCCGATGATCTCCCCGTACCCCAGTTCGGTGTTGATTTCCTGCTCGAGGTAGAGCTTTTCCTCGGTGAGCTTCCTTTTGGCTTCCCGCAGGGCTTCGCTCGTCTCGCGCAGCGCGGTAACGTCCATGCTGGCGCCCGTCAGTCCGATCACTGCCCCCGCGGAATCAAAAGCCGGTTCGATCGTGGTGTCGAAATAGTGCTTCCTTCCGGCGTCGGTGACCTGTACCTCTTGGCGCACTCCCACCCTGCTCTCGAGCACCCGTCGCCGGACCTCCGCGATCGCGCCCCCTTCCTTCGGTCCCCAGAACTCGCACAAATCCTTTCCCAGCATGTCACTGGCCGGGCGCGAAAGGGTCGGGTTGTATACCCACGTGTAGCGCAACTCCCGGTCCTGGCAGAACACCGTAATCGGAGAATGTTTCAGTGCCACTCGGAACCGTTCTTCGCTCTCCCGCAAGGCCGCTTCCGTCTGCTTGCGAGTCGTGATATCGAAATCCATGCCCAGCGCCCTTACAGGGCTTCCGGTCTCATCCTTGAAAATCCGCCAACGCCCCGCGATCCAATGCACCGTGCCGTCGGGCCACACCACGCGCCATTCGCCCTCCACGGTGCTGTCTTGCAGGGATTGTTCGAGTAGCCGCGCCACCAACGGCCGATCTTCAGCGTGAACCAGTTCCAGGAAAGCCTCGACGGTTCGCGGAAATTTTCCTGGAGCTAAGCCGTACAGCGCCTCCATTTCCGGGCTCCAGTTGCTCTCGCCGGTCTGCAGGTTGCGCTCGAACGTTCCCATCCGTGCTACTTCCTGCGCCAAACGCAGCCGCTGCTCGCTGGTGCGCAGCGCCTTCTCCGCCCGCACCCTGTCCGTCACGTCGTGCGCGATCCCGCGCACCATCGGCTTCTCTATGCCTTTGGTCCGCAGCGTGTTGTGATACTCCCAGATGCGCCGCTCTCCCGATCGCGTCCGCACCGCCAGCATTCCCCGAGCCACGCCTGCACTTTTGACTTCGCGCAGGTAAGCCTCAAACTGGTCGTGGAATTGCGGATCGATAAAATCCCGCATCGGCGTTCGCAGCACTTCTTCGACGCTGTAGCCCAGCAGACGCGCTGGAACGGGATTGACCGACAGGAATCGCCCGTCAAGGTCGTGAATGCACAGCAGGTCGTGGCTGTGCTCAACCAGATCGCGGCACCAGTCTTCGTTTTCTTCCAGGTTCTGCCGGATTCGGTTCCACGCGACGGGCGCTTTTTCCGGAAGTTGGCGTTTTCGTTCCCCGGGGTCTAATACCATAACTCACCCGTAAGGCCGCCGCGTAGAATCGTAACTTGCAGTCGGTCACATCAATTCCAGCGGTTGTTCTCCTGAGTGCTCGCAGAGGTCGCGCCAGAAACTCCTCACAATTTATACGAAATTTATACGAAACCACAGGATTTGTCCAGTGCAGAGCCTGAACGAAGTGAGTACGAATCAGCGTTCGCGGCTCCCTCTGCACACTCAACAGAGAAGAATGACAGATGTCGGATTTTGCGTCTGAGCAACATAGCTCATATCGAGTAATTTAAGATCGGGTCGCCTGCGCCGCCCGGTTGTCGCAGCGATGTTGCGCTCGATTCGGCGGCATTCAGAGGCACATGGACCGGTCGCAGCGTTCGATCGTACGGAGTGCATCAGCGCCCAAGAATACTCAACTGGAAAATATGGCAGCGTGTTTGCGGGGACCACAGTACGCGAGATCGAAGTGGGGTCTGATCAAAGGAGAGGAGTAACTACCCGTTTGGCGTAGTTGTCGCAGTTGCGGGTCGTCACCCGAGCAAGGGATAATTCCCGCAGGCATCCTCAATCTCCACCTGCTCTTTCAGTTCGGGATAGTGCTTCACCAGCGTCTGCGGCGCGCGCACCTTCTTTCCCTCCAGCAAGTGACGTAACTCCAGCGCGTTTACCGCAGCCTTGGCTTGAAAGTGATTGTTAGCAATCACAAACGTAGATTCGGCCTTCTGCGCGATAACTTCGACCTTCTCTTTCCATTTCTCTAACTCCGCTGGCTTGTAGAGGTAGTTATAACGGTCGTCGCGATTCCCGCCCGCGGACCCGTCGTCGAACCAATGCTCATAGTTGCGCCCGTGTAGGCGGACGTACCCAACGCCCGAGGTGACATGCTCGGTCGGCGCCAGCGAACGTCCCAGCAACGGCTGATCGATGTTGCAGAAACCGACGTTGTGGCGCATGAATCCGGCGATGGTTTCCGGCTGGTTCCAGCTCTCATGCCGCACCTCGACCACGCGCGGATACTCGATGAACTGCCGCAGCAACTGCTCCAGGTATTCGCGGTTGAGGCCGGTGTTTTTGAACGAGACAGGAAACTGGATGAGCAGCGCGCCCAGCTTGTCCTCTGCCGCCAGCGAATCCAGGCCTTCGCGGGCCAATCCGTCGTCTTTATCGTTAGGCCGAATGCTGGCCGCCGAAGTCGGCTCCATCACCGCCAGCGGAGAATGGGTGAACGACCGGTGCAGCTTCGCTGTAAAGAGAAAATTCGGATTGACCGCTGCAGCCCTCCGCGACCACAGACGCCCCAGCTCGGGACGAATGTGTCCGTAAAACGAAGAGTTGATCTCGATGACATCGAAGAATCGCGCCAGGAATTCGACGGGATGAATCTTCTTGCGCGTTACTTCCGGCGGATACAGAATCCCGTCCCAGTCCTTGTACGACCAGCCAGCAGTCCCGATGCGAATTCGTCGAGCAGGTTCCATACGGGCAGGCCAGATGCTCGCAGGTTAGCACAGTGCTTGTGCGGAGGCTCGTGTGGCGCGGGCCCCCCGCCCGCGTGCCGCGAGCTATTCGGAATTATCGGAAAGTGGAGGATCGTAATACTCGAGATCAGTACAGCAGAATCGCTACCCAATACATCCCCGTCGGATACGCCGCATTGCGCGCATAGCACGACCCGACTGCGAATTGGCGAACGCCAGGATCGCGCAGCAGACGCAATGCGCCCGGCGGCAGAACTTCCGGACGGCTCTGCGTGTATGTAACGATTCTTCGATTGCTGTATGAAGTCGCGAGCAGCCGCGCGTTAGGACGGCTCTCTCGGGCCAGCGAGCAGGCGGCCTGGTCCAGATTCGGCGGCGTCAGTTGCACCAGGTCCGGCAACCCTTCGTCTTGCCGCACTTGATCGACGGCGTGGCCGACCAACTGTCCACTCTGCTGCGCGGAATACGACGGAACTTCGTGCGCGAAGTCCTCCACCACGTACAGACGCCCCTTGCTCCAGATGGCAGCGACGCCGGCCACGTTGAATCCGCGATCCAGTCGGTTCTTTCGGTGCGGCGCGGAGCCCATCAGAACGTCGTTCGCACCCGGAGCGCAGGAAGCGTTGGCGATGTTTTCCCCCGCCCGGTCGATCTTCAGAGCGCTGTCCGGCGCCGCCCTGTCCGCCGCAATGACCGCCGCAATTCTTTCCAGCAGCGAGGGTTCGCCTGCCAGCCGATGTTCCAACAGTCCGCTCGCGACCATCCGTCGGGCGTGCATTCGCGCCGCTTCGCGCAGACTTTCTTCCACCCGCAACGCCGGCGAACCTGCAAGTTCGCGGCTCTTGTTGATCGCATCCAGGAGTTCGTTCTCGGCGGCCGAGTCCTCACCGGAGTGGGACCCGACTGCCAAGTTCGATTGGGGGGCGGGTTGATTGGGGGTGGGCTGCTGGTTGACTTCGTTGCGGGCGTCATTGCGAACATCGTTATGAACTTGGCCTGCCTGCGGAGTTGCTTGCGCCGCGCCGGTTGCCGAAAATACCGCCAGCATCGCGAATGAAACCACCAGGGCTCGAAGCATAGTGTTTTAGTTGGCGTTGCGGCGCGGGGACCGCCGGCGGACTTCAAGCAAAAGTTCCGCTTTCCATCTGTCACGCTAGCCTCTAAAATTCAACTCAGCTACTTACCATGGAGACCATACTGCTGGTTACCGTTCTCGCCGGAACCCTTGCCCTGCTTGGGTTTTCAGCCGTTCTGCTGCGCCGCATTTCCGCTGCCTCGCAAGTGGATGTAAAGGCGGAAGTTGCGGACCAGCTCGAAAGGTTCAATACCGCCCTTGGCCAGAAGATCAGTATCAGCACTGCCGACATGGCCAGTCGCCTCGAGCAGACTAAAGGGGACCTTCGCCAGCAGGTCACAGACCGCATCCAGCAAGGCTTTTCAGAGATTCGCAGCTCGGTCGAGCAGCAGCTTGCCGCCGGAAGGGAAGAACAAAACCGGAGCTTGAGCGATGGCCGCAGCGAGATGACCAGTTCTCTTCTGCTTACCACGCAACAGCTCAAAAGCGAATTTCAGAGCCTGAATCAGCAGACTGCGCAAAGCCTCGACTCGATTCGCGATCGCGTCGATTCCAAGCTGATGGCCATCACCGAACAGGTGCAGGTGAAACTCGATCAGAACATCAAGGAAGGATTCGCGCAGTTCGAAAAAGTTCAGCAGCACTTGAAGGCCGCCGAAGAGCAGCTCCGCGAAGTGGGCGCGCTCGGCCACTCGATTAACGATCTCAACAATCTGCTCAAGCTTCCCCATCTGCGCGGCCAGTTCGGCGAAGCCAGTCTTGAGCGGCTTCTGGCGGACTTCCTGCCCGCCCACATGTTTGCCTTGCAGGCATCGGTGGGCGAGGGCGGAGGACGCGCCGACGCCGTCATCTATTTCCCCGACCGCACCTTGCCCATCGACGCCAAGTTTCCGCGCGAGCAGGTGGCGGCCCTATTTGAAAACAGCAATGAGGCCGAAATCGACGCGGCGCGGGTTGCGCTGGTGCGCGTGATGAAGGCCGAGGGCAAGCGCATCCAGCAGTACATTCAGCCGGAAAATGGTACCACCGACATTGCGCTCATGTATTTGCCCAGCGAAACGCTCTATATGGAAGTCATCCGCAGCCGCGAAATCGGCGACGCGTTGAATGCTCTGCGCGTGTTTCCGGTCTCACCCAACACGTTGATGATGACGCTGCAGACCATCGCGCTGGTGCATAAATGGTACGAAGTTGCCAAGGGCTTTGAGAAGAGCCGCGCCGAACTGGCGAAAGCGCAAAAGTCGTTCGACTTCTTCCAGAACCAGTTCGAAAATGTCGGCAAGAGCCTGAACAAGGCGCAGGAAGCCTTCGAGACCGCCCAGCGGCACCTGAAGAACTATCGCGGGAAAGTCACCGCGCTCAGCGGGCAGGAGCAGTTGGAACTGGACGCGGCGGCCGCGCTGGAAAAGCCCCTGCCGCTGCTCGACAAAGCAAGCGCGTAGCCTCGGTCACAAGATTTGTGCGTCTCAGAGCTCGCGGCGTGGCGTTACCGGCTGGTTGCGTTCTTTGGGAAACGATTGCCCGTTTCGAATACGGTCCATCTCGGCGAACCACTCGGCCGCATTATCGCCCTTTACTTCCCAAATCCCATCAAATTTCACGAAATATGGTTCGACCGCAATACCGGGGAAGTTCGCGGTAAGCAGTTCTCCCGCACGAAGAAGTTCGCTCCGGTGATGCTCGGCCTCGGCTGCCTGATCGCCTTTGAAATGAGCCAGCCCGCCATAGGTAGCGCAATCGGAGTGGCTCATGACCATGACACGCTGGGTCTGGTGCAGGCGGATCGACATCCGCACCTGTTCGAGAATGAAGGCCTGTTCGAAGTCGTTGCGCGGCGAGGCCAGGGTTTTTGCCCCTCCGGCGACGACAATCATGTCGGCGCGCTCGACGGCCTGTTTCTTCAGAAACTGTCGCACCGCCGCGCTGATACGGTGATCGAAGCAGCACAGCACAGCGGCATCGGCCACGTATTGGCCGTCGGGCGAGTCGAAATCGAAAACCTTGCGCATGGAGAGGATCCTTTTCGATTCTAACTGCACAGCGAGCATGTTACTTGATGAAGTAGCCGGAGACTCTCCATTTCCCATCTTTGTCGAGCATCGGTGTAATTGTCTCCACTGTCGACTGCTTATGCTCGAAGCTGCTTTCGTACTGGACCACCACATATTCGCCGTCCGGTGCTCCCGGGAGCGTTGTCTTGTAGGTGGCGCTCTTGAGCTTGCGCGACAGCATCTTGCCCAACGGATCGCGCGTTGCATGCAATGCGCTCTGCCACTGTTCTTTGGTGACATGCGACTTGAACAACGCAGAGGCCTCCTGCCAGCTTTCGGCGTACTTGCCGGAGTCGACCAGGCCCAGCCATGCGTCCGAGGACTGCTGCGCCAGTTGCTCAGGCTTCTGCTGGGCGTGTGATGCGGCGCAAAGAGCCAGCAGCAAGGGGAGCAGCAAAAAGCGCGATATAAGTTGAAAATCGATTTCCCGGCGTCTCGCGGTCATTAAGTTCTCCTTTTCGTATATCTCATCTCTTTTGCCCCTATTCGTCAATCTTCTGCTTTTCATGCGCAGTTTCTCTAACCGCGCCCCAAAACGCCCGTGACTATATCCAGGTCGCGCACGATCCGCTCCGGATCGCTGTGCCCCAAGAAAATGTCGCCGTTCGAAGTATGGATATGCACGACCTGGTTGCACCAGACGTAAGCCCGCGTGCTGCCGACGCCGCGAATCCCATACCCGCGAACCATGGACCAAGGCTCAATCGAGTAACTCACAATCGACTGTTTCGGAATCGACCGCAGGCGGAATCGAAGCATGCGAATCTCCACCCCATGCCGCAGGAAGCGATACTGAAACCCGCTCCACATCACTGCGGCGCAGGCGACGCCAATCGTAATCGCGAAGAGCGCAGCCCAGAGCACAAACTGGTTGTGCGGCAGCCAAAGTGCGGTTACTGGTCCGATCATCGCGGGGATCATCAGCAGTGTCCAGACACCGCCGGAATGCGTCTCTTCCACCAAAACATCGCTCTGCAATCCACCGCTCATGTTCAATCCTCTGCACTCGGCGCTCCGTTCTGGCCGCTGACTAAGCATCGCCTCGGCCAGTTCTGCGTATGCGAGAAATTACAAAATAGAGTGAAAGACGAAAATCCAAAATTGACTAGTCGAGCGCGGGACCTCCACGCCCGCCCGCGATGTTCTCAACCCTGCCCCGGCAACCCGCCCCGAGTCGCGCCCAAGAAAAAGCCTCCGCCGCGGCGGAGGCTGAAAGCGAAAGATGGGAGTCCGCTCAGTTCACCTGCAATGTCACTTGGGTGGCGTGCGACGCTCCCGCTCCCGCCGTGCCGGTGACGGTGATGGTATAGATTCCAGCCGCCGTGCCCCCAGTGGTGGTCGTCGTGGTGCTCGCGGAACCGCAAGCCGACTGCAACAAAATTACGCCCGCAATCATGCCCAGCACGGCTCCGATCAGCCAGCGTCGGCGTTTGCGCCCAGCGCCGATCCCCAGTCCAACCAGGCTCAGGCCGGCTACGGGGAGCCAGGCCGCATAGAACGACCCACGCCGGATCAGGCTGCCCGTGTTTACCGGGCGGGCTACGGTTGCGACTTTCAGCGTGGTGTTTCCGCATTGCGACCCATTGAGCGCGACGGTAGTGGGAGTGAATGTGGGAGCGGTTGCGGTCACAATGGAAGGCGACGTGGTTTGGGTTGGCGTGATGGTGCCGCTGTAGCCGCCATACTGAAGACTAGCGGGAGTGGGACAAAAGCTGACCTGGATCGTAGCCACGTCCCCGGCGGTAACCGTCGGGGTCTGATTCGAGGCGGCCACGTTAAAGTCAACGACATTTTCGATCTGTTGCGGGCCCGAATACAGTGCCCCATTGTTGGCGCTGGCGGCGCCGGAGACGCTCATGTGCTGGAGGCCGGCAGAGATGTCCGCGGTCATGTCGATCTCCACGCTGGCCACCGAACCCGCCTGCAGTGTCGAAATGAAGCATTGGACAACGTTTCCTTCTTCCGGGTTGCAGGATCCCGAGCCGGTGTCGACTTTGCCCGTGGGAGGGGAAGCCAGATCGCTGTTTGGCGTCGCCACGGTACCGTAAAAAATGATGTTGGTCGCGGTGTCGGGCCCAGTGTTGGTGATGTTGAAAGTAAATGCCGCCTGTACTCCAGCCGCAACCGCCGGGCTGGGTTGTGGGCTGCCGGTAGCGGTCTGCACCAACAGACTACTGACAGCTCCGATCCGGCTCACGAATGCATTCTGCGTGCCGATCAGCGTGGACTGGAATGGCGTCGAAATGGCCAGCGGGGGCAGCGGGAAGTTCTGCGATTTCGTTGACCCCGCCACATACGTGCTGCCGTAGAGGTCGAACGCGACTCCCGTGCCTTCGTCGTTTCCGCTGCCACCCAGATAAGTCACGTAGTCGCCAAGCGGGGTTGTCACCGTACCGCCCGACGTGGTCGAGATCAGCGCCACGAACGCGTCGTTCCCGCCGCCATTGGTCGCCTGCAGGGTCTGCGGCGTCACCGGAAAATTCGTGGAACTGGTCGTGCCCGCCACGTGCGCCGTTTGCACTGCGTCCACCTGGATGGCATTGCCGACGTCGGCACCCGAGCCCCCCAAATAGGTGAAGTACTGCAGCGTGTTGATCCCGCCGCTCGCCAAGCTTACCGATTCAATCTTGACGATGTAGGCGTCGCCATCCCCGCCGTAGGCTGTCTGAAAGGGAACCCCGCAATTACACACCCAATCCGGCGAATAGGTCGAACCGGTGACATAGGCGTTGGCGCTGGTGTCCACCGCGATGGCGTTGCCCGTATCGGCGTCGCTGCCGCCCACATAAGTGGAGTACAACGGATTGGCTCCCGGCGAGGTCGGGCTGATCTCGGCGATGAACGCGTCGGTATTGGTCTGGTTCGTCTTTAGACAACTGGCGCCGTTGCCCGGTTCGTCGAGACAGTCCTGCTGCGCATTGTAGAGCGGGAACCCCCCCGGCGTAGCGGTCGTCCCCGGCAGCATGTTCGTCGTGCCGGTGATGTACATGTTGCCCGAGCTGTCCACCGCAATCCCGCCGCCCACATTGGCTCCGATGACCGCATCCGGCGCAAAGACGCCGCCGCCAAAATAGGTGGAGTAAGTGACGCCGCTAGTTCCGGGAAGATCCGTGTCGATCAAGGTGGCGAAGAACTGCGGTTGCCCGGCGGCCGCGTTCGACTGTTGCTGGAAGCCGTTGGGATTCGCGGGAAAGAAGTCGCCGACTAGATTGGTCGAAGTCGTCGTGCCGGTCACATAAGCATTCCCGTCCGGGGCAGTCCCTTCCGCAGTGCTGTCGATCGCCACTCCGGTGACTAGGTCCACTGCATTGGCCGCCGCATTGGTGCCCGAGAGGTAGGTGGAATACGCGAGCTCGTATACCGCGCTGTTGAGCGGGTTCGAGAAGGCGAGTTTGCTAAGAAATCCGTGTGTGCCGGGCTGGGAAGGAGCCGATTGAAACGGGGCAACCACGCCATTCGCGCCGCTGTTGACGCTGACAGGAAAGTTGGGCGAATCGGTCGAGCCGGCAACATAAATGCTTTGCAGGTTATCAACCGCGAGTCCCGCCAGACTATCCGTTCCCGAACCGCCCAAATAAGTCGCATAGACAAGTTGTTGCGCGGGTATGTACAGCGGCGGCTGCAGCGTCGGATTGATCACCGCAATGAAAATATTTTGCGTTCCATTAAGAGTCGACTGGTAGGGCGGGTTGTTCGGATACTGCGTGTTGAGCGGGAAGTTCGCCGACGTGGTCGAGCCCGCGACGTAAATATTTCCGGCGGTATCGACCGCCACTTGCGCCAGGCTCTCGCCGCCCCCGCCCAGGTAAGTCGAATAACTCAGCACGGGGTCGATGACGAGTTCGCGGCTGTGGTCGTAGTCTCCGATCGCGAAGCCGATTTTGTTGCCGGCCAGTTGGCGAAAACCTCCCGTGATCGCGTTCCCGCCATTGCCAGACGCATTTCCCGATGCCGGCTGATAAATGCGCGGCGCGCGGAAGCGCACATCTCCCTGCTCGGTCGAAAGAATCAAATCTCCAGAAGCCCCCGCGTCAATGCGGGCGGAAGCGCCCTGAAAGCTCAACGCAATCTGCTTTGGATCGCTGCCCGGCGCCACGCGAAAGTCATACTCCAGTTGTCCCTGATCGCCGTAGTACACCAGATCGATGCCCGGATACACCGCCGAATACTCCACCCGCCCAAACTGCGGAATGTTCTGCCGCCACTGGGAAGGATCGTTGCCAATAAAATAATTGCTCTTGCCCGGCAAAGGCGAAGTCCCGGAAACGCGGGCCGACGAACTCGCCCCCTCCAGCCGCATCCGAATCACCGAACTCGCTCCCCGCTCCGGGGGCCGCAAGCCAGCCACAGACGACGGATGGCCGGCAGCTGGCCGCTGCAACTCCAGCACCGCTTCGTCGGCCGTCAGAAACAGGCCGTAGCCCGATCCGCGCGCCAGAAACTTAACCGGAGCGGCGGTCTGACCCTGGTTCGCTTCGAAAAACATCGGCAGCGAGAAATTGAGCGACGTCGAAGGGGATTTCTGGACAACAGGGACTTGCGCGGCGGAACTGCCCGCCCCCGATGCCATCCCCTTGGTCTTGCTCGCGTGCGCCGTGGCTGAAGAAGAGAACGCTGAAAAATAGAACGCGACGCTAGCCGTGGCTAGCACAGCCACCGCCAAAAACGCGGCCTTCATCCCAGTTCCCGTCTTTCTTGCCAAAACCGAACCTGTCGCTGAATCTCTCACCGAACCTCCTACCGACGCAGGGTAATTCCAATTCACGAAGCTCCTCCGATTTCCCAATTTCACGGGGTGAGAACAAGAAGGCACGCTACCGCTGCGGCTCGACGCCCTCACGTAGCGGATGCGTACCTGTCACCAGAATACTGGGATTGCCAAACAAATACTTTTACATCCAACAGATACGCTGTCAAGCCGACCCGCACCCTGGGCCGGAGTAGTGAGAAGCCAAATGAGGGGCAAATGGTTGTAAAGAAAAAGGTCTCAGGTCTAAGCTCTAAGGAAAATCTCACCGACCCTCAATGTTAAATTTTCGTGAGACCCTGCCACCCAGTACCTGGGACCTATTTCTTTTTCAATTCCGCAATCTCCCGCTTCAGCCGCGAATACCGCGCAACAATCGTGGAAATGTACGCGATGTGGATGATCCACGTCACGGCGTAGGCCGCAAAAAGATAAGGATTCCCTTTCATAGCGCCCTCCCGCCGGGGTCCAGCAGCGATTGCATGGCATGTGCCTCATCGACTTCGCGCGACAACTTTTCCAGCCGGTACCGCGACCAGCAAACCAGAAACGCAAAGCAGGAGAACGCCAGCCAGTTAATCAGCAGAGCATGCATCATGCGCGGATCGATCGATCCTCCTCCGCCCATCACCGGCTGCGGATGCTGGGTCCGGAAAAACCAGATCGAAAAATAAACAAACGGCACGCACAGCGCACCCAGAACCGCCAGCGCCGCCGCCAGCAAGGGTGTCTGTCCGCCGGAAGAAAATCGCCGCAGAAACAAATAACTCACGTAGATCAGCCACAGCACCAGCGTCGACGTCAGCCGCATGTCCCACGTCCACCAGATGCCCCACACCGGACGCGCCCAGATTGGCCCCGTGATCAGCACGACCGTGCAGAAAACGACGCCCACTTCGGCACACACCAGCGCGACGATATCGGCCGTGGCGCAGCGCTTGATCAGGTAATAGACCGAAGATCCAAAATTAATAAAAAACAGCAGAAACGCCGTCCACGCCGAAGGCACATGGTAGTAGAAAATCCGCTGCACCGCGCCCATCGTCTGCTCCGTAGGAGCAACCACCAGCGCCTGGTAAAGCGCATAGACCAGCAGAATCGCCGTCAGGACACCGAGAATCGGAAAAGCCTTTTTCATTGAGTCATTCAATCATCAAGACATTGCAGAGCTCAGAGGTCAGATTGCAGAGGTAAAAGCTCCAGCGCTTCGGTACCTCAGCAAAAACAGGAAGGGTTTCACCTCTGCAATCTGACCTCTAACCTCTAACCTCTGCAATCCCCTCATTCCGCGTTCAACACCGTCTCAAACAGCAGCAGGCACACCGTTGTAAACACTAGATCGTAGCTCGCAAGCAATGCCATCCAGAAACGCGCGCCTTCGCCATTGAGTATAGCCGTAGTGGCCTGCACCATGGCGAGCAGCGCCGGAATCGAAATCGGGAACAGAAGCAGCGGCAGCATGATTTCGCGGCTGCGCGTCCGCAACGACATCGCGGCAAAAAAGGTACCGTTCACCACCAAAGCCCACGTCCCCAGCGCCGCCACCAGCGCCAGTTGCCACACCGGCCCCAGTGACCGCAGCCGGTAAAAAACCACAAACAGCGGAGTCATCAGCGCTTCCAGCACGCTGACAAAAATAAAATTCCCCACCACCTTAGCCGTGAATAAAGAGTTCGCTGGAGCCGGCGATACCCGGTAAGCGTCCAGCACCTGGTTGCGAATCTCCCGCGCCCAAGTTTGGTTCAGCGCCACCACCGCCGCAAACAAAAACGCCACCCAGATCAGCCCGCCCGCAATCTGCCGCGATTCCTCCGCGCTGGGATCGAACGAAAAACTGAACACCACCACCACCAGCAGCGAAAAAAACAGCATGGAGTTGACCGCATCCTTCGACCTCCACTCCAGCCGCAAATCCTTGAGCAGCGTAACGCGAGTGATGCCGGAAGGCGCGCTCATCGTTTGCTCTCCCCGGTGCTCTCCCCAATGTTCTCTAGCCGCTTCAAATCCAGCGTGCGCTCGACAATCTTGCCCGCCTCCATCCAAACAAACTCGTCCGCCGCGCCTTCCAGCAACGCCGCCTGGTGCGTCACGATAAAAATCGTCGTGCCCCGGTCGCGGATCCCCGCCAGCAACCGCACCATCTCGCCCGCCGAGTGCAGGTCCACGTTAGAAAAAGGCTCATCAAGTAAGAGAATTTTGGGGTCGTTGAGTAAAGCCCGCGCCAACGACATCCGCTGCCGCATCCCCTGCGAATACTGCCCCACCGGACGCACCAGTTCCGGATCAAGCCCCACCGCCCATATCACCTCGGCGCACCGCGCGCTGCTCGTGATTCCGTAAAGCCGCCCAAAGTACTCCAGATTCTCCATCCCGCTCATCTCGTCATAAAGAAGAGAAGGATGCGCCATGTATCCCACCTGCTCGCAGATGTCGTGAAATTTGCGCGACCCGAGAATCGAGAACTCGCCGCTAGAAGGCTGGTTCAGCCCCGCCAGCGTGCGCAGCAGCGTAGTCTTGCCCGCGCCGTTGTCGCCAAGAATGGCATAGAGCTTCCCGCCCGAAAATTCGGCGGAAACCCCGCGCAACGCCGCAAACCGCCCAAACTGCTTGATCAGGTTCGTGACGGTAATGACGGGGACGGGCGTGTTTTCAATCAATGAGTTGAGGACCTAAATGACGTAAGTAAGATTCGTATCAGGGCATCGCTTTAGCGATGCCGCAAATCGCTCAAAATTCGGATACCCCTTTAGGGGCTGGGTGGCCCAACCGCGCATGTTGCACTTCAAGTTCTACGACAGGCCCAGCTTCAATTTGCCATCCCGCTCGATCCAGAGTTCCGATTCTCCGACATGCTCTTCCCCGGCTCAGCCGCCGGAGTCGCTCCCGGCTGCGTCGCATATTTCGACGCGCACTTGGCTTGCAGACCCTTGGCGTGGAAAACGCCATCATGCCCAAAACTGCCATCCGCCAGGGCCTGCGAGTCGTCTTTGAAAGTATCGGGAGGAGCCTCCGTCCCCGTATACGAAACCGGCAACGTCAGTTCATTTTCTTTCAGCATGAAGTCCACGCGCGTTCCCGAGCGCTTGATCGACCCCGGCACCACATTGCCCGCCACGCGCAGACGCTTCGAGTAAGCGTCATTCCCCATGCCGTTCAATTCTTTGATGGTGACGTAATAGCTCTTGCTGTCCTGCACGCCCGTGTAGGCCAGATAGCCCAGCGACAGCATAATCAACACCGTCACCGACCCGAATTTCAAATATTTGCTGGCTTCGCTCGACATGAATTACCCCACCCCTGCCAAAAACTCTACGCGCCGGATAGTCCGGGGTCAAGACGTTCACGCTTCCATCTACCTGGGCGCTTCCGCAAGGGCGCGCCGGCGTTTACCCCGGACAGGGAATGGAGCGAGACCGCGATGCGGCAGTTAAATACCCTGTTTTCAGTGGGATGTACGCGAGGCGGCCCGTTTTTCGGGAATTCTAAAATAAAGTCCATGGAATTACTTGACATTAGGTGAAAGTTGTTCTATATTCAGAATCGTTCCCTCCGGTCCGTACCGCTATTCGCCTGGTGGTACGGACCAAATTTTTTGCCTAGTTTCCTTCTCTTTCTTTTTCCCGCTCGAAGGGTTTTTGCATGTAGCGTCGGCACTCGTCGAGCGCGCCCTGGGTGTTGTCGTTGGTCTGGAGAGCTTGCCGGTATTCATTGACGGCGCGGTCGCGCTGCCCGGTCACATCGAAGATCTTGCCCAGTTGCAGATGGCTCCAAACCTCCGTCCAGCGCGGCTCGCCGTCGCCATTCAGCGATTCGCGGTAGGCATTGGCCGAGGCCTGATAATTCTTCTGCAGGAAAAACACCTCCGCCACCCGGTAGTGCGCCAGGGAACTGTTCTTGTTGACCTCGAGCGCCTTGTTCAACTCCAACAGAGCTCCCGCCAGATCGCCCTGCTGCGTCAGTCCCTGTCCGCGCAAGATCGACGAGCGTAGCTTGATGTCGCTCGAATTGGTCAGCACCCGGTTTTCGGGATCGATCGAAATCCGCCGCGGCCGCCCAAACGTCTCCACCGAAAACGGAGAATCGGTGCCCACCACATCGATCCGTTTCTCTTCCGTTCTTCCATCGGTATCGATGCGCAACTCAACCGGCATGCGAAACAGGTCCAGATCCTGTGAGATCGCGCCCACAATCCGGAAGCCTTTATTGTTGCCCAGTCGGTAGCACGTGTACTTCGCCTTGAACTCGGGAGCGCTCGTCGAGTCCATCCACTGCGAGTAGAACCAGGTGAGTTTCTCGCCGTACACCTTTTCGCTCAGCTCGCGGAAATCGTCGGTCGTGGCCGATTTGCCCGCATATTTCGCAGCAAAGTCGCGCATCAGCTCCAGGTATTTCTTCTCCCCCAGAACCCAGCGCAACATGTGCAGAATCATCGCGCCTTTGTCCGTCACCAGCGACTGAAATTCGGGAGAGAAATAATCCAGCTTCTCCGCGCTCGAAAGCGGTACGCTGTCGTAGGCGAGAGCGCCCACCGACATATCCTTCACCATCTCCTCCAGGCCGCCCGCCCCCGCCGCGCTCTCCACGTAGCGGGCTTCGGAGTAGCGCGCGAAGCCGTCGCTGATCCACCAGTCGTTTTTTGACGCCGGACTCACCGACACGCCCCACCACTGGTGCGCGAGTGTATTGGCCAGCAGCCGGTAGTTGACCTTCTCCGAGATCGCCCGGCTCGTCAGGGCCGCGATCTCGGGCGCATACGCCGTGGGCACCGTGTCATCCGGAATCTCCACGATCTTCAAGCGCGACGAGGGCGCGAGTCCATATTGCGTGATGAAGTAAGTGAACACCTTGACCGCCGTCGATGCGTACTCCGCGCTCAACTCTTGTTTGTTCGGCTTGAAGTACACGTGCAGATCGAGCCCGGCGTCGTCGCTCTTGTACTCCTCGAAGGTTCCGGCAATGATCGTACCCGGAAAACTCGCCTTGTCCCACGTGAAGGTGAAGGTCTTGGAGTTCGCCACCGCCGCAGTCTTCTTCGTCGCTGCCCCTGTCGCCGCACCGGGCGAGGACGGCTCCTTCCCGCTGCCAATCACCGTCATGTGCGCCGGAACAGTGACGCTGATCGTCGAAGTGAAGCGGTTGACGCCGTATCCCGCGACCGGAAACCACAGCCCCGAATACAGCAGGTAGCTGGTATCCGGACCGACGTAGGCGAGCTTCAGCCCCTGCACCGGACTATCGTCCGCGCTTTCAAGCGTGCCTTCGTATTCGAAGGTGAAGGTGGTGCTCGTGTTTTTCGCGATCTCGCTGTTGAGGGCAAAGCGCACCGTCGACTCCTGTGTGTTGCGTTCGGGATTCAGCGGCTGGTTGTTTGCGTCCGTGAGCTTGGTAATCCGCAGCGCGTTGTTCAACTGGAACGTCGCCACGTTTAGGTTTTCGAGCGCCGTCACCTTGACCACCGCGCGCGCCGTCAACTTATGGGTCTGCGGCAGGAGTTCGACGTCGATCTTGTAGTCGTCGGCGCGCAGGCGCGTCTTTTCCGCGGCTCGCGCCGTCTGGCTCGCGGCCGCACCCAGCAGGATCACGACTGCGAAGACCAGCGCCCGGCGCGTCGTGCGAGTGTGGCAGAACTTCAAGTAGAGTCTCCTGGCGAGAACGACCATTGGTATGATGTTGATTTTCCCGCAAAAGATGCTGTGACGACAAGGGCTGCCGAAATTTGTTTTGTTTTGAGTGTGGCGCGGGCTCCCCCGCCCGCGTGACTTTGACTTTGCCTGAACACTTCCAGACTGAACGCAAACTCGCCGCCCGCTCATGTGCCTTCGACCATCCGCAGAATAATCTCCGCCGCCGCTTCCGATGGATGTTGAGCGCTGCCGCTCCCGTGTTTCAGCCGAGCCTTCACCGCCGCCAAGCCTCCGATCATACGCTCCCGCGGCTCACCGTCCGCGATGATCTTGTTCAGCTCGGCCACGATGTTTTCGGCCGTGAACTTGCTCTGCACCAACTCCGGCACAACCTCCTCCTCGGCAATCAGATTCACCATGGCAAAGTACGGAACCTTCACCCGCGGCTTGCCCAGCGCATACGTGAGCGCCGACACCCGATACACCATGACAAACGGAGTCCCCATGATCGCCGCTTCCACCGTAGCCGTGCCGCTGGCGACAATCGCGGCCCGCGAATGGTAGAGCGCCGGCAGCGCTTCGGTGACGAGGTGAATACGGTTTTGCAGAGACGCGGATTGCCGTACCTGTGCCGTCGCGATTATTTCCTGGAGAAACGAAGCCTCCAGCGTGCGCGCCACGGGCAACAGAAACTCATAGCCGCTGCCGAGCCGGCCTTTATCGAGCCGATCTTGATCCGGCCGATCTGCATCCAGACTCCTCGCCGCCTCCAGAATCGTTGGCAGGTTCATGCCGACTTCCTTGCGGCGGCTGCCTGGCATCAGCGTGATCCAAAGCTTCGCGGCGTCGAGCTGGTTCGCGGCCGCATACGCATCGCGTGAAATTGCCGGCGGCGCCAAATCGGCTAGCGGATGCCCCACAAACGTAGCGTCCACGCCGCGGTCGCGATAGAACTTTTCTTCAAACGGAAAAATGACGAGTGCCTTGTCGGCATACTTGCGCAGAAGTTTGACGCGCCCCTGCCGCCAAGCCCAAAACTGCGGGCAGACATAATAAACCACGGGAATCCCGCGCTTGCGCATTTGCCGCGCTACGCGCCAGTTGAACGCGGGAGCGTCGATCACCACGGCCAGCGCCGGCCGCCTCTCATCCGCCGCTCGAATCAATTTCCTATAGAGCCCAAGGATCTTCGCCAGATGGCCGACAATCTCAGTGATTCCGACAACCGCGAGGTCCTTAGCATCGACAACAATCTCGCATCCGGCAGCAGCCATGCGCTCCCCGCCCGCGCCGAAGAACTGAACCGATGGGTCGCGCCGCCGCAGCGCCTCAATCAGCTGCGCGCCATACATTTCGCCCGAGGCTTCGCCGGCGGAGATAAGAACTTGCACAGCTGCATTGTAACGGGTGGATGAAGTGACGTTAGCCCGGTCCAGCGGCTAGTTGTCCGCATTCGCCGGTGCAGGGCTCGCCGCCACGCCGACTTCTTGATCCTTATACTGCAGCTGATACAGCTTGTAATAGATCCCGCGCTGCGCCAGAAGTTGCTGGTGCGTTCCCATCTCGCGGACCTGCCCTTTGTGCATCACGATGATTTTGTCGGCGCGCTGAATCGTCGACAGCCGGTGCGCGATGATTAGCGCCGTGCGCCCTTCCACCATGCGGTTGAGCGCGGCGCGCACGCGCAACTCAGTCTCCGTATCGACGCTCGAAGTCGCCTCATCGAGAATCAGTATCTTCGGATTGTGCGCCAGCGCTCGAGCAAACGAAATCAGCTGCTTCTGCCCCGTCGAGAGCGTCGAACCGCGCTCGCGCACTTCTTCTTGGAATCCTCCGGGCAAGGTTCGTATAAAGTCGGCGAGATTGACGTCCTCCGCCGCCTGCTCCACGTCCGCGTCCTGAATGCGCGCCGTCCCCAGCCTGATGTTGCTCGCGACCGTGCCGCTGAACAGAAATGGATCCTGCAAGACAACTCCGAAGCGCCCGCGCAGATCGTCGAGATCCATCTCCTTGATATCGACGCCGTCGATGCGAATCGCTCCTCGCTGCACGTCGTAGAAGCGCATCAGCAGCGAGATCAGCGTAGTTTTGCCCGCTCCCGTATGCCCGACGACGGCGATAGTCTCGCCCGGCTCAAGCACAAAGCTCACATCGCGCAGCACCCAGTCCGGCTCGCCAGTTTGTGTGGGGACGGGCGCCCCCGCCCGTTCAAGCCGACTCGAGGAGTCGGCAGGCTCTTCTGCCGCCGGCTTGTTCCCGTACGCAAACCACACATGGTCGAATTCAATCCGCCCCGGCCCCCTCGGTTCTTTCGCGATCGCCGGCGAGGTCACTTCGATTTTCGTATCCAACAGCTTGAACACGCGCTCCCCCGCCGCCATCGCCGACTGCAAGATGTTGTACTTCTCGCTCAAGTCCAGAATCGGACGGAAGAACCGCTGCGCGTACTGCACGAACGCGTTTAGTACACCCAACGTCATCGAAATCCGCACCAGTTGGAGGATGATGTGTCTCTTATTTGAGAATCCAATGCCAGAGATTACCGTGTGCCGGAGGATTCCATTCCCGCCAAACCAGATGATGCTAGCAATCGCAATCGACGATAAAAAGTCAACCACTGGGTAATACACCGCGTACGCCATAATGGCGTCTTTGTATGCCTCCATGTGCGAGGCATTGATGTCGGAAAATTTATTGAAGGCGCGCTTTTCGCGATTGAAAAGCTGCAGGACCAGCATCCCCGAGACCGCTTCCTGCAAATAAGAATTGATGCGGGCGATGGCGGTGCGAATGCGCCGGTAGGAATCGCGCACCTTGTCGCGAAAAATCTTGGTCGCATACGCAATGACGGGAAGCACAGCAAACGTAATCAGCGCCAGCTTCCAGTTCATCTTCATCATGATCGCGATGATGCCAGCGAGCACGAAGACATCCTCAAAAATTGAGACCACGCCCGAAGTGAACATCTCGTTCAGCGCGTCGACGTCGGTCGTCACGCGCGTCACCAGTCGCCCTACCGGATTCTTGTCGAAGAACCCTACGTGCATGTGTTGCAGATGCCGGAAGATCTGGCTGCGCAGATCGAACATCACCTTTTGTCCCGTCCACTGCATCAGGTAGGTCTGGATGAACTCCAGGGCAAAAGTGAAGAGGAGAATTCCGACGTAGATCCCGCCAATCTGCGCGATGCCGGTCAGTGGAGCGTTGCTCAGCCGGTCGCCAATCCAGGAATGCGAGTTCGGCGACTTCGCCAGGTATTTATCGATGGCGATCATGGTGAGGAACGGCCCCAGCACGTCCAGCCCCGACTTTAGGATGATCGCCGCGAGCGCCACCACCACGTGCCATTTGTACGGACGCAGATACGTAAGCAGCCGCCGCATCAGCCGGCCGTCGTACGCTTTTCCTAATACTTCTTCTTCGTGATTCGGGGCCATAATTCGCGCAAGAGACCCGCGCAAGAGATCCGGCGCAGAGACCGTCTCTGGTTCAAGAGTACCGCAAGAAGCGGCACTCCAAATCCTGCCGTTTAGTGCGGCTTGCCAGCCGGACGCGCGCCCGCTCCGGGCTCCGACGATTTCGGAGAATCGCCGTCGTGCTTGTCGCGGCAATTCGGGCACACCACCTTGGCATTCTGGTCGGCCATTTGGTGCAGGAAAGTGGAGAACGTCTGACCACAGTGCTCACACAAAACATCGATCGAATCATTGCTCATAAGTGCTTCCCACTCACATCGCATCATTGATGAAGGGTCGAACCCTCGCCGGCGGGTTCTTGCCTCTATTTTAATGGACATCGATCTTTCCAAGCTCCGGCAACGGACGTGCTTCTCGCCGCATCAAAAACTATGAATGGCAATCTTGTGATATTCGAAATCAAAAAGAGGGTGACCATGCGCGAGATAAAGATAGTAGTTGCTGCCTGCGTCGTGCTTCTATTCGCGAGTTTCGCCGCCGCCCAGGTGCCCACCAGCGGAAACGTCTTCTTTGGGTATTCCTACTACAACGCCGACTTGTCCACGCTGGGACGCTCCAACCTCAGTGGATGGACCGGGTCGCTCGAAGGCAGGGTTTTCCCCCACGTCGGCATGGTGGCGGATTTCAGCCAGACCTTCGGTTCTGAAAGTGTGACGATCCTGTGCCCCGGCCCGCCTTGTCCGAGCCAAAGCATCAGCGCCCACGAGTACAACATGCTCTTTGGCCCGCGCGTATCGTTCTCGGTCGGAAAGCTGCGGCCCTTCGCCGAAGCCCTGTTCGGGGTTGGGCACGTCGGCACGAATGACGCAGGGTCGAACACGTCCCTCGCCACCGGGTTGGGCGGTGGCGTCGATTACCGCATCTTCCGCCCCATCGCCCTCCGCTTCGAAGGAGACTATCTCCAAACCCGCTTCAATAGCACCACTCAGAACAACCTGCGCCTGTCGACCGGCATCGTGTTTCGCTTCTGATCGGCCCATTTTTCGAAGGTGCCCCAGAGCCTGCCCTGAGCTTGTCGAAGGGTTCGCGACCGCTCTTTGGTCGCTAACCTGGGATCGCGCGCCACGCACTTCGCCCAGCTTTTCCGACGTCTTAGAATGTGCCTCGCTGCCCATCCCATAGAATAAGCAGAGTGCCCCTCGGCCTCTATATTTCCGTCCCGTTCTGCCGGACCAAGTGCAGCTACTGCAACTTCGCTTCCGATGTGTTCTCGAAGTCCGCGTACGAAAATTATGTATCCCGCCTGCTCGAAGATGTTGGCAATGCGCGCCAGTTTGCGTCGCAGTTCGGCTGTCCGCTCGACGAATTGAACGTTGCCGACTCCATCTATCTCGGCGGAGGCACTCCCTCGATTCTCGATGCCGAGCAGTTACTCCGCATCTTCGCCGCCATCCGCGGCCAATTTGTGATCACGCCCGATGCCGAAATCACCGTGGAATGCGCTCCCGGCACACTCACTCCCTCTCTAATCGAAACCTTGCTGCAATGCGGAGTGAACCGTGTGAGCCTGGGAGTGCAGTCCTTCGTCGACCAGGAAGCGCAGTCCGTCGGGCGATTGCACAAACGCGCAACCGTCCTCGAAGAGATCGCTCGCCTGCGCGATGCTGGCCTCGCCAACATCAGCATCGACCTGATCGCCGGCTTGCCGCACCAAACGCAGGAGAGTTGGGCCTTCTCCGTGTCCGAGACCATTGCCACGGGTGTTCCGCACGCCAGCGTGTACATGCTCGAAGTGGACGACGATTCCCGCCTCGGCCGCGAACTGATCGCCGGAGGCGCCCGCTACCATGCTCACTTTGTTCCCGACGACGATGCCACCGCCGATTTCTATCAGCAAGCGTGCGAGATGCTCGAAGCCGCCGGTATGGCACAGTACGAAATTTCCAACTTCGCCCGCGTCGCGCCGCATTCTCAAAATAAAAGGGTGTCCCGTCCAAGCTCTGCTTGGGCGGGACCGTTACGCAACGAGTCGCGCCACAACTTGAAATATTGGACGCGCCAGCCCTATCTCGGTTTCGGCGTCGATGCCCACTCCATGCTGGAGGTCAATGGGCACAACACCGACGTCGGCCGCGCCGTCCGCTTCGCCACACCCGACTCGCTCGACGCCTACATGAATCGCGCGCCGCACACTGTGACGCCAGTCTCCGCGCAGGCGGCCATCGAAGAATCGTTCTTCCTCGGCCTCCGCCTGAACCGCGGCGTCGATCTAGACCGGCTTCGCGAGGAGGTCGGTCCAGACGCCATCGCGGCCCATGACTCCGCCATCCAGCAAAGCATCCACGACGGTCTTCTCGAACGCCAAGCCGCAATCCTCCGCCTGACCGCCCGCGGACGTCTGTTATCCAACGAAGTATTTGCCAGGTTCCTGGTCGAGAAGCGAGAAGAAATAAAAATGGGAACCGGCCACGTGAATCCACGTTAGTTGGCCGATCGGTGCCCTTCGGCGTTGGGCCTATCCGGTCCCCACCATCTCAAAAAATCTTGGCAGTCCGAAACGCATGCCCATGCCGATGTCCATGCCAAAGACGGGTGGTTCCATGGCCAGCGCTTCTACGCCGGCTTCTCCCGTAAGACTCATCCACACGATGCGAAACTGCGCTCGCGACGCGCCGTGCTGCACGTCCAGCACTTCTCCGGTCTGGACTTTCGAGCGCAACCCCATCAGAACCGCCCCGCGATTGCTGACGTTGCGCACCCGCACAATCTCCGCGAAAGGACGCGCCATCCGGTCGACTCCCCAGATCCGCACCGGCAACTCCAGGTTCAGTCTGCGCTCTCTTCGCCGATCCATTCCCGCTCCGTTCCCACCGCGAACAACTGGAACGGATCATAACCAGAGATGCCCAAAAGCGAAACGTCACATCGGTTACTCGCCGGAGGTACCTAAAGTGACTTTGCGGAGGGAAGAAAAGTCGTTGGTCGATAGTCGTTGGTCGTTTGCGGGCTGGCTATCTACCAACGACTATCGACCAACGACCAACGACCAACGACAAGACGAGCCTAGTTGAAGTCCTTCATCGAGCAAGCTCCCGGCCCGCGAGCGTCGCCGCACGACCCGCAGGGTCCAGCCGGCATCGCTGCCCGCGCGCTCGTTCCGCCGTGCGCCGACACGGCGAACACGGAGAGCTGCTGCTCCAATTTCTTGCTCTGGCACTTCGGACACTCGGCCTTTTGCGCGCCAAAAACCAGGGCCTCGAACTCGTGCCGGCATTCCTTGCAGACGTACTCGAAGATGGGCATAAGAAACTCCGTGGAGAACAATTCCCAACTTCTAGTTAATATCAAAGCGTGGCTACTTCGCAAACGCCCGGCCAAACGCACGAGAAGATGCGCTCCTTCACGCCTCGGCCCTGGTTGCGCGGCGGACATGTGCAAACCGTTGCCAGCTTCCTGCTCCAGCGCCGTTTTCATCTTCCTGCACCTGAAGAGCGCCTGATCGAAGTCGAGCCCGGCGTCCCGGTGCTCTGCCACTGCCACTGGCAAGCCGATCGAGCCCACGCGCTGACGCTGATCGTCGTGCACGGCCTCGAAGGTTCCAGCGACTCCCAGTACATGCTCGGCATCACCGAGAAGGCCCTGGCTGCCGGAATGAACGTCATCCGCTATAACCAGCGCAACTGCGGAGGCACCGACGCGCTCGCTCCCGTGCTCTATCACTCAGGATTGTCAAATGACGTCGCGGCCGTCGCCCGCGAGATCGTCGCCCACGATGGCGTCGAGCGTCTGGCGCTGGTTGGCTTCTCCATGGGCGGCAACATCGTGCTCAAACTCGCCGGCGAGTGGGGATCGCAAGCCCCGCCGCAGTTTCGTGCCGTCGCCGCGTGTTGTCCGGCGCTCGATCTCTCCGCTTCGTCCGACGCGCTGCACGAGCCTGGCAACCGCATTTACGAAACCTATTTCTTGTGGCAGCTTCGCCGCCGCTTGCAGCAGAAAGCCCGCCTCTTTCCCGGACACTTCGACCCAACCCGTGCCGACGGCGTCCGCAGCCTGCGCGAGTTCGACGACAAAGTCACCGCCCACTATTGTGGCTTCACGGGAGTGGACGATTACTACGATCGCGCTTCAGCCGCGCACACAGTCAGGCAAATCGCCGTGCCCGCGCTCGTGTTGTACGCCGCCAACGACCCATTTGTGCGCATCACGGAGGAGACAAGAACGAAGATTGCCGCGAACCAGAACATCCACTTCGTCGAGACCTCCGATGGCGGCCACTGCGCCTTTGTCGGAACCCGCAACGGCAGCGATGGCCGCCGGGACGATGGCTATTGGGCCGAAAGCGAAATCGTGAACTTCCTGCGCCAGTTCTAGTGTGGTGTTCCGCAAATTATGGATGCCGACTTCTCCATCGAACTGGCCCACGAAGATCCTGTGCTGGGTTTTCCCTGGACCGACCCATCTGGCAAGCTCGCCTATGTCGACCTGAAGCGCCATCCAGGGCTGATAGCTTCGATCCCGGAAGCACAAGCCTTTCCCGAGTTGGCCGAATTTCTGCGTACGCTGAACTCGCCGCGAAGCCTAGTTGAGACCGCAAAGTGCGATGTTTGGACGACGACAGAACTGAACGCGGAAGAAGAAATCTACAACGCCTCGCACAAGTTCGCGAGCTATGTCGACGTGGTGTTTACTCACACGACGTCTTCCGATAACGCCGCCCGTTTCTCCCTGCCCGCTCACGAACAATTCGCCCGCAAGCTGGTCGAGCTGCTGCACCGCGCGCCGGAGACTCCATCGTCCGTCGAGATCTGCGTCCGCCGCTGCTACTTCGCAAAAGATAGCCAAGACAGGAAGGAAGAAGAAAGAGAAGTGCGCGAAGGCTGCTATTGCACTGTATATATCAGCGGTTACGGAACCGACCAGCCCAGCGCCCGTCACAATTGGGGAATCGCGCTGAAGTTGGTAGGGAACGCGACCTTGCAGCTATCGCGGGTGGATTGACAGGGTTTTATCTCTCTCCCGCCCCCCCCAATTTTCGTTAAAATATTCTAAATAAAAGACTTATATGTAAAATATTCTGGAATAAGGACTTAGGGTGCTGGAGCTTCGTTTTCGTTCCGATTCGGGACGTGGGATCAACCGATCTTCATGTTGTCAAGGAAAGCTGAGAATGGCTTCGAGCGGGAGCGAAGGGCCGTCTCTGGAGACGGGGACACTTCTTCCCTGGCCAATCAGAATTCTATTTTCGCGCGTGGCGGGTTGATTGTCTGTGATGGTGCTCACGGCCTGGATGTGATGAAAGAAAGTCAAAGGCCCCGCCCAAGCGAAGCTTGAACGGGGCACCCTCCAGAGTTGGGATGGAGGCGAAGTTCGGGTCGCCTGCCGGTTGTCGGCACGTGGGCCTATCCTTGCGGCGCTGGTCTACGCGGCCCCCAAAATCCTAAGCATTCTGCCCTCTCCCAAGCACCTTCTTCCAGTCAATTCGCGTGCGAAGCAAAGAGAGCAACAGCATGAACAGGAAAATCTCCGCCAATCCGCGCGAAGCGCCCGCAATCGATTGCGCCCGTTTCGGAAGCAGCGAGAAACGCCCATACACGAATTCAATGTGCACCCAATAAACGAGTAACGAAGTCTGTCCTAATTGAATAAGCGGGCTAAAACCCAAGCTTCCCAATCCCCAACGACACCACGCATAACTCGCGAAGCAGATGACTAAGAGCAATCCGACGCGAATCATGAAGAAGTTTGGACTGGTATGCCAATAGTCGTAGGTCGAGTAAAGCTGGAAGGACACATGGTCAAGCTGGAGCGATGCGATGATCGCGACCGCTCCGACAGCGCCGAACCAAGCCAGCGTGGCTGCGATCCGGCCGCGAACGCGCTCGCTGAAGAGGATGAATCCCGCAGCCAATCCGGTAAACGCGAATGCAGACCAAGGAAACAGCGGAAACAGCCAAGGCTGCGGAGCGCCGAGGTTGTGGCATCCGTCGATGTAGGACTCGATCCACCAAGGCAGCCAGGTTGGTCGCCAGGTCGTGTAGAGAAGCGGAGTCAGCAGGGCGATGATGGCAGCGACCGCAATCGCACCGATGACGAAAGCGCGCTCCTTCACAACCGAATCCTCACGCTTCCCGCGAACCAGCAAGATGAAGCCACAAAGCAGCGCCATCAGCATCATGGAGAGTCCGATGATGTTGAGGACATCGACGCGGAGTAAGTCGGACTTCGGCGCCCATCCCCAGGCGATGAGGAACTCTTGCAGGCGGAAGAGGAGTCCGAAGGCGAAGATTTCCGCGCCGCGGCGAACCATGGTGCGAGTGATTTCGCCTGGAGTCAGGTTCTTGCGGATGAGTTTGTCGGTGACCAGCGAGAACGAGACTCCAGCTAGGAAGAGAAAGAGCGGCGCGGGCAACGTGCCCAGGATTTGCGAGCCTTTGAGGAAGCTGGAATTGCGCGCGTCGCCGCCGAGCCAGGCATCGTAACAGTGGGTCTGGAACATCAGGATGCAGGCGAGGCCGCGCATCCAGTCGATCCAAGCCAGCCGGTGCGCGACAGGCGCGGCGATCGCGGTCAAAGGTCGCTCAGATGGTTTCATGGCTTCGCTGGTCCGTGTTCATGGTTCATGTGGTCTCTTACTTCATCCCATCCAGAATCGAGCCGACGATGCCTCCGACGACGCCTCCTTTGGTGGCTTCGCTGGATGGTCTTGGCATGTATTCCATGAGCTTGTGCGCCAGCTTCGAAATCGGAAGAGTCTGAAGCCAGATGCGGCCAGGGCCCGTCAGCGAGGCCAGGAAGATTCCATCGCCACCGAAGATCATGTTCTTGATTCCAGGAACGGTGGTGATCTGGAACGAGACGTTGGACTGGAATGCGCCGACGTGGCCAGGATGGACGCGCAGGGTTTCTCCCGGCTGAAGATCCTTGACGACGAGTTCGCCGGAGAGTTCGAGCCACGCTGTACCCAGTCCGCTGAGGCGCTGTAGCAGGAAGCCGTCGCCGCCGAAGATGCCAGCGCCGAGCGATTGCTGGAATCCGACGCCGATTTGAATTTGCGGAGTGGCGCAGAGAAAACCGTGACGGTGAATCATGTACTCGTGGCCGGGGCTGACTTCGACGGGGACGATGTGACCGGGAAGTTTGGTGGCGAATGCCAACTCGCCGCGCATGCCGCCGGCGCGATATTCGGTCATAAACAGCGTTCCGCCGCCCGCCACGCGCTTGATAGCGCCAAAGATGCCTCCGCCTCCGCCCATCTGCGTGTGAGTGGTCATCTGGATCGAACTGGTCATCCAGGAGAGTTCGCCAGCTTCGGAGATCACGGACTCGTTCGGTTCGAGCGCGAATTCAAGAACGGGCATGGTCGTGCCCACGATGCGGCTCTGCATTTGGCGTCTCCTTAGTGACGAACTGCTTCGGGATCTGGAAACTCGCTACTGTACCACAGGCGGTTTCGCTGGCCGCCTTTGGCGGAGCAGAGCTCCGCATGGCGTGCTAGCATTTTTGGGGAAGGATTTTACTGTGAAGATGTCCAGCATTGGTGCCGTGATTGTGAGTCTGCTGATCGCAGGTTGCGCCTCGCGGCCGGCATTGGCCAAGGACGAGCCCAAGTGGGTCGAAGTCCATTCCACGCATTTCACGGTGCTGACCGACGCTGGCGAAAAGCGCGGGCGGGAAGTGGCTCTGCGAATGGAGCAGATGCGCGCGGTTTTCGGCCAACTGATCCTGAAAGACAAGTTGAAGATGTCGGTGCCGATCACGATCGTCGCGCTCAAGAGCGACAAGCAATATGGCTTGGTGGCTCCGGCGAAGCAGAGCACGGCGGCTGGGTTTTATGTGCCAGGCACGGATCGGATCTACATCGTGCTCAATCTCTTTGAGGCCGATCCGTGGCGAGCGGTGGCGCATTCGCTGGCCCACTATTACTTGAATTACAACTATCCCCCCGTGCAGGGATGGTTCGACGAAGGGCTGGCGGAGTACTTCGGGTCGATCTATATCGGCAAGCAGGTGGAACTGGGCGGCGATCCGGAGTTGTTGGCGGAGTGGCACGAGGACGCGCTCGATGATTTGGGAATGCGGCGCGATCCGAAGGTACCGCAGTCGCTGACGCAACTGGTGAGTTCGCCGGTGTGGATCTCGATGCCGGACTTGTTCACGATGAAGCACGACGAATCGGGAACGCGGGAAGGGGCGCACAACACGCTCTACTACGCGCAGGCGTGGATGGTTGTGCACTATCTAGTGAACAAGAACAAGATGCCCGAGGCGGGCACTTACTTTGATCTGGTGGTGAACCGGAAAACGCCGGTGGACAAGGCGATGGTGCAGGCGTTCGACATGTCGCCGACGCAGATGGAAGAGACCGTGAAGACATACTTCAGCTCGCTGAGCGGGTTGGGCATTGCGCTCGATCAGGCCAAGAAGCCGGTGGCAACTCCGGCGGACATTCCGCAGCCGGATCATCTGCCCCTGCCGTTCGGCGCGGATGACATCGGCATGACAGTGAGTCCGGTGAAGGAAGAGGACGCGAGCGCGGTGGTTGAAGACGTGATGGCGCGCATTCCGGAGCATCGCGATCAGGCCCTGCACGATTTGCAGCGGCTGGCGGCGGATCCGAAGGATAATGAAGCGGCGCGGCGCGGGCTGGCGTGGGACGATATCCGGCAGAAGCGCTATGACGCGGCCAGCGAAGAACTGGAGAAGGCGACGGACTTGAATCCGCGGGACCCGTGGATTTGGTATTACCGGTCGGTGATGAAGTACCGGCAGGCGCAGGCGGCGCGGCAGGAGATGAAGGGCCTGGCGAACATGATGCAGGATTTGCGCGCGGTCACGGATTGGTATCCCGACTTAGCTGACGCTTATAACATGCTAGGAATGGCGCGAGTGGAGGGTGGCGGCGTCAACTCGGCGCTGGAAGCGCAGAAGCTTGCCATTGCGCTGTCGCCGCGCAACGTCGAATATCAGTTCAATCTGGGTCAAATTTACGTTGCGGGAAAGAAGTGGGATCTGGCGCGCGAAGTGTTTACGCGGCTGAAGGAGGGAACGGATCGCACCGCGGCAGCTGCGGCGAAACAGCAATTGGCGGATTTGGATACATTGCAGAAGTATGGGGTGCGTCCGCAGCGGGAGGGGGAAAACGAGTCTCCAGCAGGCGCGGGGAGCGCCCCCTCGGCTGGGAGCGGACCGACGGAGAAGGCGGCGCAGGGGAAGGCAACGCAAGATCAAGATGAAGACGCCGATGCCGCGCCCAAGCCTGCGCCCGTCAAGCCTGGGACGACCGGGCCGGTGCAGTTTCTCAAGGGCAAAATCGTGAGCAGCGACTGCTCCAGGACTCCCGAGGCAACGGTAACGATCCTGAGCGGCATGACGACTTACAAGATGCATGCATCGGATTACAAATCGCTGGTGATAATCGGGCAAGACCAGTTTTCCTGCGAATGGAGCAACCTTCTCGTATCGGTAAATTATCGGGCGGTGGGGAAGAATGCGGGGGAGTTGGTGTCGATTGAAGTGCGATAAACATCTCTTCTAGTGCGACTGCGATTGCTGGCTGACCGGCACTACCGTCCCTTTTGGGCCAACCGCGCAACTCGCGCCGGCGCGAACGCCGATGGCATTTAGGTTGAAGGTGTCCAGGTGCCTCCAATGCACGCCAGCGTCGTTGCTGATGTCACTCCCATTGGTTCCGACCGCCACACAACGTCTGCCAGAGAGAAACGCAACCGCAGAGCGATAGCCGCCGGGCTGCTGCGCGGCGAGATGCCAGGTTGCGCCTGAATCCTGGGAATAGATCGCTGCCTGGTTTGGTTTCGCTGGTTCCTTGTAGTCGCCGCCGACGGCTACGAGAAAGCGGCCATGGCATGCGATGCTGAAGATTCCGCTGGAAGCGTTGCCGCTTGCCATGGGAGTTTCGACGACAGTCCAGGAACGTCCGTGATCGGCGGAGTGAAAAACGCGGGCAGCGGGGCCGCCGGTGCCGAAGTAAATATCGTTATTGCAGAGTGCGATGGAGGTGCCGCTGGCGGCGAATGCGCCTTCGGTGGGAAGCGCGGCAGGCATTTTGTCGCGCGGGAGTTCTCGCCAATGTTGGCCGTCGTTGGTGGATAGGAGCAGGAATTTGCCCTCGACCGGATCGCTCAGGGCAAAACAGCGAGCCGGAGACTCGCAGACGAGCGAGTCGAGAAAATATCCTGGACGTTTGTTCGTGTACTGCAGCGTCCACGATTTGCCGCCGTCGGTGGTTTTGTAGACGCGGGATTGTTCGCCATCCCCGCTCGACATCACGTATGCAACGGCAGCTCCGAAGCCTTCGACATCGCGAAAATCGAAGTCGGCAGCGCCGTCGATTTTAAGTTGTTGCCATGACCTGCCTTCGTCCAGCGAGCGGGCAACGATTCCCCGCGAACCGGAAATCCACAGCGCGTGTTTTCCCGCCCCCATTGCACTGACGCTAACGCCGCGCAGATTGCTGTCGAAACCCGTGTTCTGGACGGGCGATGCTGGCTGCGAAGCTCCGACGTGAGCAGTCGAAATGGCCGCAGCGACGGCGAAGGCGAGGGCGCAGACACGCATCGGTAAATTGTAGAACAGCCGAATTGAGTGCCGTCACTTCTTGCGAACGCCGAGGCTGCGGACACCCGCTGCGCGGCGGGTAATACTGCGGTGCTTGACCAGAGTTGAAAGAACGATGGATGTCGAAGTGGTGCCGAAAGGCGTCAGCCGGTCGATCAGGCTTTCCAGATGCTGCACGGACTCGACTGCAACTCTGAGGGTGAAGGAATCGGCGCCGGTGCCGCGATGGCATTCCAGCACCTCGGGCATTTCGCGCACGGCCTTCGCGACACGCGCAAAGACGTCGCCCACAACGCTGATGCGGATGAAAGCGGCGATGGGCAGGCCGATCTTGGCGGGATCGACTCTGGCGTGAAAGCCGGTAATAATTCCGGCGTCTTGCATTTTGCGGACGCGTTCGGCAACCGCGGGAAGCGTCAAGCCGACGCGGCGTCCGAGTTCGGCAAACGAGAGCCGTCCATTGTGTTGCAGTTCCTCCAGAATATGCCAGCCGGTCTTGTCAAGCACTGAAGTATCGAAGGCCATGGAAGCATTCTACTTTAGAAACTACGAATAACACCTGAAACCACCTGATCTCTTGTATTTACGAATGGCCCGTTTCGTCCAACAATAGTGCAACGGAAAGGGGTCGCTGGGAATGACTTTTGCAAACATTCAATGGACGTGGATGAACGGCGAATTCACGCCGTGGGCGGAGAGCACGGTGCCGCTCTCGACGCACGCCCTGCATTACGGGACGGGCGTGTTCGAAGGCATCCGCAGTTACGCGGTGGACGGAGAAGCGGCGATCTTCCGCCTGGACGCGCACCTGGCGCGCTTCTATCGATCGGCGGAAGTGTACGGCATGCGGATTCCATTTAGTCCAGAGCAGTTGACGGAAGCGATCGGCGGAGTGCTTCGCCGCAACCGACTCACCGACTCCTACATCCGTCCCATCGCGTATATGGGAGCGGAAACACTGGGCATTCGCGCGCAGTGTTCGACGGAAACCGCGATCTTGGCGTGGCCGCAAATGGCGCACGTCAGCGAGCAGAGCCGGATGCGTGGAGCGAGGCTGACCGTTTCTCCATATCGAAAATTCGATGCGCGCATGATGCCGACCACCGCCAAAGCTTGCGGCCAATATCTGAATTCGAGGTTGGCCACGATGGATGCGTCGCGTCGCGGCTACGATGAGGCGCTGCTGCTCAACATCGATGGCAACGTGGCCGAAGCCGCGGTCACCAACGTTTTCGTGGTGAACGGGCGTACCTTGCGCACCAACGACGAAAAGTCGTCGATCCTGATGGGAATTACCCGCGACTCGATTCTGCAGCTTGCGGCCGGGGAAGGATTCGGGACGGAAGTTGGCATTCTTACGGTGGACGACCTGAAAAAAGCCGACGAAGTTTTTCTGTGCGGCACGGCGTGCGAGATTTTGCCGGTCGCGGAACTGGATGGTGCTCGGATTGGAAAGTCCGCGCCGGGGCCAGTCACGGCGCAGATACGCGGCGCGTTCGATCGGGCGAAAACGGGAGCCGCTCCCGAGTGGAATCACTGGTTGCACCGCGTGCCCGCAGCCGGAATTCAGGTCGGCGCGGCATCCAGCAAATAAATTACGCCCGGCAAGAGAAGTTACGGGGTATAAGAGAAAGATAAAATGCCAGTGCGGGGTACTGGGATGGAAAATCCACTCAAGCTGAAACGCATTCACCACGTCGAATTCTGGGTCGGAAACGCGCGCCAGGCAGCGTATTTCTACCGTAAGGGGTTCGGATTTTCGCAGGTTGCATACAGCGGGCTGGAAACCGGCCAGCGGCAGCGAGCGTCGTATGCGATGAGCCAGGGCAAGGCGAATTTCATTTTGACTACGCCGATGACGCCCGACGATGCGGCGGCGGAACATATCCGCAAGCATGGCGACGGTGTGCGCGACATTGCGCTGGAGGTGGAGGACGCGGATCAGGCGTTCGCCGAGGCCGTGCGCCGCGGAGCGCAACCGGCGGAAGAACCGCACGACATAAAAGATGAACATGGCACGATTCGCCGGGCTGCGGTCCACACCTATGGCGACACGATCCACTCGCTGATTTCCTATAAGGATTACAAGGGGCCGTTTCTGCCGGGATACGCGGCGGCGCCGCTGGCGGGCGACGACTGCGGGATTCTGCGCATCGATCACATCGTAGGAAACGTCGAACTGGGCAAGATGCAATACTGGGCCGACTACTACACGCGGGTTTTCGGCTTCCACCGTTACATCACGTTCGACGACAAAGATATTTCGACTGAATACAGCGCGTTGATGAGCATTGTGATGTCGGACGATTCGCACTCGGTGAAGTTTCCGATCAACGAACCGGCTACGGCGCGCAACAAGAGCCAGATCCAGGAATATATCGAGGCCTACGGTGGAGCGGGAGCGCAGCACGTCGCGTTGCAGTGCAAGGATGTCATGTACACGGTGGGTAAACTGCAGCGCAACGGGCTCGATTTTTTGCGCGTTCCCGACACCTACTATGACGCGCTAACGGCGCGGGTGGGGCCGGTGGAGGAATCGCTGGCGGAATTGCGCTCGCTGGGTATACTTGTGGACCGCGACGAGGAAGGCTATCTGCTGCAGATCTTTTCGAAGCCGGTGGAGGATCGTCCCACGGTGTTCTTCGAGATCATCCAGCGCAGGGGCAGCCGGGGATTTGGCAAAGGCAATTTCAAGGCGCTGTTCGAGTCGATCGAACTGGAGCAGGCGCGACGAGGAAATCTCTGATATGCCGAACCGAAAAGCGAAGCCAGCGAAGAAGCCGCCGTCGGGTAAGGGCGAGTTCCGCTACCAATCGGGATTCGGCAACGAGTTTGCCAGCGCGGCCGTCGAAGGAGTATTGCCGCAGGGGCAGAATTCTCCGCAGAAAGTAGCGCATGGGTTGTATGCAGAACAACTGAGCGGCACGGCGTTTACCGCGCCGCGCGTGGTCAATCGGCGAACCTGGCTGTACCGCATGCGGCCGTCGGTGGCGCACAAGCCGTTCCAGTCGATCGAGCAGGGAAGGCTGCGCAGCGCGCCGTTTGACGAAGTGCCGACGCCGCCGAATCAACTGCGATGGATGCCGATTCCGATTCCTCCTTCGTCGCAGCGCACCGATTTTATCGACGGCCTGATTACCATGGCGGGCAATGGCAACACGCATACGCACGCGGGGGTCGCGATCCACATCTACGTGGCCAACCGATCGATGACCGATCGTTTTTTCTACAACGCCGATGGCGAAATGTTGATCGTGCCGCAGCAGGGACGCCTGCTGCTCCGCACGGAGATGGGAATTCTCGAAGCCGCTCCCGGCGAGATTGCCGTGATTCAGCGCGGTATTCGGTTTCGCGTCGAACTGCTCGACAAAGAGGCGCGCGGCTACATCTGCGAGAACTACGGCGCGCTGCTGCGTTTACCCGATCTGGGGCCGATTGGCGCGAACGGACTGGCGAATCCGCGCGACTTTCTGGCGCCAGTGGCGAGCTTTGAAGACCGCGAAGGCGACTTTCATATTGTTACCAAGTTTCAGGGAAGGCTATGGGCGGCGGCCATCGATCACTCGCCTCTGAACGTAGTGGCATGGCACGGGAATTACGTGCCTTACAAATATGACCTGGCGAATTTCAATTGCATTAACACCGTGAGCTTCGATCATCCCGACCCGTCGATTTATACGGTGCTGACTTCGCCGTCGGAAATTCCGGGAACCGGCAACGTCGATTTCGTCGTCTTCCCGCCGCGATGGATGGTTGCCGAGCATACGTTTCGTCCGCCGTGGTTTCATCGCAACTTCATGAATGAATTCATGGGCTTGATCCGCGGGGAATACGACGCCAAGGCGGAGGGATTCGTCCCCGGCGGCGCCAGCCTGCACAATTGCATGGCCGGTCACGGACCCGACGCCGAGACGTTCGAGAAGGCGAGCAACGCCGAGCTGAAGCCGGTTTATCAGGGCGACACCATGGCCTTCATGTTCGAGACGCGGTTTGTGTGCCAGCCGACGAAGTTTGCGCTGGAGACCTCCGAACTCGACCATCAGTATTTTGAGTGCTGGCAGGGGCTGGGGAAGAAGTTTAAATAGCTCACAGCTCTCAGCTTTCAGTTTCCGGTTTTCAGGGGTTGTGCCTAGCGGCGTGTGGATTGGCGGAATTGTTTTTATGGCTATGGCTTCGCAAACTTTTCAGGGCGCGCTAGATTTTGCGGCGGATGCCGCCGGTGCTCTGCTGCGCGATCTGATCGACTATGCGGGATTGTTTCCTCCGGCATCGTTGGACATGGCGGCAGCGGTGGCGAACTACCACTCATACTTGCATTCGGATTGGAATTGGATCCTGGGGCGGTTTATCGTTCCGGCGACGCGGCTCAGCGAGTTTGGAACTGCATTTGCCGGATTGCCCGCTTCCACGGACGGAACTCGGCCTACTAAATGGCGGCTTTCGGTCTTGCTGGGCGGCGATCCAGTGGCGGATGTCGCGCGGATTCGCGAATTCAACATTCGTATGGCGGGAGGCAGCGCTGGCCGAAGCGCGGCTGTCGAGTCGGTGGAAGTGAAGATCACAAGTGTCGCAGAGGTCGTGCGGTTGTCTGGAATTATCCCAACCGAGTTCGAGGCTTATTTTGAATTTCCATTGTCCGGTTGTGGCGACTTCATTGCCGCAGTAGCCGCGTGCGGACGCCGGGCCAAGATTCGCACGGGCGGCGAGACGGCGGACAAGTTTCCCGCTGCGGAGAGCGCGGTCGAGTTTATTCGTCTGTGCGGGGCGGCCAATGTGGCATTCAAGGCGAC
>Ga0302278_10000274_pt1 | contig 67605 bp, 67 predicted proteins | sample III_Bog_N3_2_FD_194543 | JGI IMG/M metagenome (GOLD analysis project Ga0302278, IMG submission 194543) | Peat permafrost microbial communities from Stordalen Mire near Abisko, Sweden - III_Bog_N3_2 | ecosystem: Environmental > Terrestrial > Soil > Wetlands > Peat | place: Sweden: Abisko...
GAAACCGTGCAGAGTGTGGTGAGGAAGAGATTGCGAGGCGCTCCGGAGGGAGTGCCTCGCAATTGTTTTTTATCGAGTGTATCTTGTTGACGCGTATGGGGAATGAGCCGGAAATATCCGCAAATTGAGTTATTTTCCCGATAAATTAATGTTGAGTAATTTAAAGTGACGCTTTATATTTCTCATATGCCTATGCTTGCCCGCAAAATCGCACCCTTTCTGCTGTCGGCCCTCCGGCGCTTTCCGGCGGTGGTGATCACGGGGCCGCGGCGGTCGGGCAAAACTACCTTGTTACGTACCACTATTCCTCGCGCGCAGTACGTTCTTCTCGAAGATCCCGACATCCAGGACCGCGTGCGCCGCGATCCGCGCGCCTTCATCGAGAGCCTGCGTCCTCCTGTGATCTTCGACGAGATTCAGAATGCCCCGCAGTTGCTGGACTACGTGCGCACGCTGGTGGATGCCTGTCCGCGCAAGATGGGCCAGTGGTTTTTTACGGGCTCGCAGGAAGCACCGTTGATGCAGGGCATTACTGAGTCGATGGCCGGCCGGGCGGCAATCCTTCAGTTATTGCCCTTCAGCCTGACGGAGACGCCCAAGGCCGATCCTCTGCTCGGCGGCTTTCCTGAGGTTGTGCTGCATCCGCGCGGCCGCGAATTGTGGTTTGCCTCTTACCTGCAAACCTACATCGAGCGCGATGTCCGCCTGATCTCAAGCGTGCGTGACCTGCCCACCTTTCGCCGTTTTCTCTCGCTTCTGGCCAGCCGCCATGGGCAAATGCTGAACCGGTCGGACCTTGCCGCCCCGCTTGGCGTTTCCGTGCCGACCATCTCCGAGTGGGTGCGCATTCTTGAGATCACTGGGCAGATTATTCTGGTTCCGCCTTACTTTGAGAACTTCGGCAAGCGGCTCGTCAAGTCGCCCAAGGTGTACTGGGGGGATACGGGCCTTGCCTGTCATTTGCTCGGCATCCAGTCGCAAACCGAGTTGGAGAGGTCGCCCTTTTTGGGGTCGATCTTCGAGGGGTTTGTCGCTGCCGAGATTCTCAAAAGCCAGACCAACCGGGGCCGGAGGAAAGAACTCTACTACTTCCGCGATCAGCAGGGGCTGGAGGTCGATTTTCTGGTGCCGCAGCCCAACGCGCGCTTCTGGCTCGTCGAGGCCAAGGCAAGCAAAACAGTGCAGCCATCCATGGCCGCGCCCATGCTGTCGCTGGCCAGCGCGACCGGGAAGCGAGCCACGCGCCGCATCGTGGTACACCGCAAATCGCGCACGGGACCGGCTTTTACCGTATTGGCGCGGGGCGCAGAGGCGTTGACCGTGGAGCAGTTCGCTGAGGAAATTAACAAGAACAGGGCATCTTGAGAGTCCGCGGAATTTGCGGCGGCATGTGGCATTTGCCATGAGCTTCGTGCTCCGATACATGAAAGTGTGTGATGAGTAATTTAAAGTGTCACTTTAAATTACTCATACACTCAAGAGGGCTCACGGCACACGAAATTTCACCATGACGATGAGCCTTCGCGTCAGAGGATGATTAAGCAGGCCTCGATGGGTAGTATTCACGATCTCCAATTATGCAATTTTCGGGGTGGGTCTTAGCCCATTCGATAAACCGCAACATATCTTCCGGTATCTCTTCATAATCTGAGACACGGTGACACTGCTCGACTTCGAGGACAAAGATACCTTCTATTTCCAGTTTCCGTGAGATTGTTGCAGTGTAATCATCCGGGTCCTCTGCCCATGCGACGACGTTCGTAAAGCACTTCGTGTCGCCAAATTCCGAGGGTGGTGTGAGAAGCTTCACCAGAGCGGTATACATTTCTCTCATTGAATTCACTTTCGCAAAAAAGTTCCCATTGTGATGGGCTCATGGCTCTTCAGACTCCAGGAAGAACTACGCCTTGCCGATGACGCGGGCAAGCGTTGCGCCGATTTCGGCGGGGTAAACGACGTCGTGGATGCCGGCCTCGGCCGTGGCTATCATCTTGCCTGCGGCCGGGCGGCGTCGCTCACAGCGCGCCGTGAACAGTTGGCTCCGCCGCAGGTGGTTATCATAGAAGGCATGGCCTCTTTGAAGGAGCTTTTGAAGCCGCTGGCTGAAGATGGCGCGGCGATGACTCGCGAACAGGCGGCAGGCGCACTGGAAGAGATTCTCACCGGCGCGGTGCCGGATGTGGAAACCGCGGCGATGCTGACCGTGATGGCGACGCGCGGCGAACAAGCGCCCGAGCTGGCCGGCTTTGTGCAGGTGATGCGCGAGCGGGTGACGCCCATGCCGCTGACGCAGGCGGAGCGGGACGAGCTGGTGGATGTTGTGGGCACCGGCGGCGGCGGACCGCTGACCTTCAACATCTCCAGCGGCGCGGCGCTGGTGGCGGCGGCGGCCGGAGCCAAGGTGGCCAAGCACGGCAACCGCGCTGTAACTTCGCGCTGCGGCACGGCCGACGTGCTGGAGGCGCTGGGCGTACCCATCGAGCTGGGTCCGGAACTGGCCGTCGAGTGCTTGCGCGAGACTGGTTTCATGTTTCTCTTCGCGCCGCTCTATCACCCGGCGCTGAAGGCCCTCGGACCGCTGCGCAGGGCGCTGGGCTTCAGAACCATTTTCAACCTGTGCGGGCCGCTGACCAATCCGGCCGGCGCGCGGATACAGGTGATCGGCGTGCTCGCTCCCAGCCGCGTGCTGCTGGTGGGCCGCACGCTGGTGACGCTCGGCGCCAAGCGGGCCTTCGTGGTGCATGGCACAGACGGAATTGATGAGCTGACGACGACCGGCGAGTCGATTGTGGCGCGCGTCGAAGAATCGGAGACGGGCGAATCCAAGCTGAGGGCCGCCCGCGTCACGCCGGAGATGGCCGGGCTGACGCGCACGACGCTGGATAAGTTCATCGGCGGCGACGTGAAGACCAATGCGGCAATGCTCTATGACGTTCTTACCGGCATCCCTGGCGAGCGGCGCGACATTGTGCTGCTGAATGCGGCGGCGGCGCTGGTGGCTGCTGGAATGGCAGGCGATCTGAAGGAAGGCGTCCGGCTGGGCGCTGAGGCCATCGACTCTGGACAAACGGCGGCTCTGCTGGCCAAGCTGCGGCAGTTTGGGGCGAAGCACTCGGCGAAACTGTGAATCGGACGATGCCGGTAACTCCGTAAGCGTGAACGCCAGGTCTGGCTGGTAGGCCGGGGTTCAGGTCTGAGGCCTGGACGATTAACTGAGGCTACAGATGCTTTCCGGATTTCTGTGCTATTCTTCCGCTGCGATTCCGGGAGGCAGTTTTATGTTACGTATTCCGCAGACCTTGGTTTGTTTGGCGATGGGCGTTGCATTGTGTGGATTGGTCCCGGCCCAGACGATTCAGATCAACCGCGACAACAAGACCATAGCGATCAGCACCACGGATGAGGCAGCCGCAACAGCAGATATTGCCGCAATCACGATAGGATTTGAAATATTTGGACCAGACTCGCTGACTGTTTCTGCCGAAGGCGGCAAACTCTCCCATGCAATTCTGGAGGCCCTGCACAAAGCCGGGGTCGAAGATAAGGTAATCGAGAGTTCCGGACAAGGCATCGAGCGCTACACGGACTTTGCCGAGAAAGAAACTGAAGAGCAGCGCGCGAAAAGACAGTATGTTTTCCGGCAGTCGTGGGAGGCAAGCGTTTCTCCGCAATCCGCGGCCAAGGCGATTCGCGTGGCGATTACGGCGGGCGCAAACAAGACAGGTGCTATCGACTGGAGATTATCGGGAAAGAAGGCATTGCAGGCCAAAGCCGCCGAAAACGCATTGGTGAAGGCTCGCGAAGTTGCCGCAAGAATGGCCGATGGCCTGCACGTGAAGCTGGGCGCGCTGATCTACGCGAGCAACGAGACGCCAAATGCAAAGATCTATTTTGCGCGCCCGGCGCGGTCAGTGATAGTGCCAGATGATACTGCCGAAGTGAGTTCTTCCGTCCTCGCAGGTCCGCCGCTCGAAATCCGCCCGCAGACCATCCGCGAGGAAGCCACCGTCTACGCCGTCTTCGCCATCGAGTAAGGCTATCCGAGCAACTCCAGCGTCAGCGGATCGGGCTCGCTGTTGAAGTATTTCTTCAGGGCGTCGTTGAAGTCGGTGGGGTCCAAGGCGGCGTCTGCGGCGGCGCGGGCGAAGAGCGTCATTGACGAGCGGAACTTGAGGTCGTCGGGGTAGCCGAGAATCTGCTGGATAGCGCGTCCCTCGATGAGTGTGACCAGCCGTGTGCATCGCTCCAGACGGGGGCCGAGAACCGGATGCCGGAGATAGGCCACGGCTTCTTCCGGCGAGCCGATGCCGTAAAAGACCGAATGCGGGCTGTGTCCCAGGCCTTTGATCTGCGGAAAGATGAACCAGATCCAGTGGCCGCGCTTGGAGCCCGAGCGAAGCTCCTCCAGGACCTGCGGAAAGACTGGTTCCTGGGCGCTGACGAATCGTTCAAGATCGAAAGGGTCTTCCACAACTGTCACCTCCTGAGAAGGTGAAACACTCGCAGACGACAAAAGGGCTCCAGATAGTCAATCCGGAGCCCTTTGCGTTTCTCTTGCTAGGCCAGTAACCAATGGATACTGTACGCCGCCTGATACACTAAATCGAATATACCTCTATTCGTTGCATCTTGTCAAGAAATAGACATAGTTGAATAAATGTCATTGAATCAATGATTTGCGCATATAAATCATTGATGCTCGTTGAATCTCTTGTTTGAATGGAACCCACAACATAGCAACAACGAAGTGCTCCAAAATCAGCCGGTCCCAGGCTGGCGGAGGGCAGGAGAGTTGAACTCCCAGAGCTGACTAGGCCCTGCGACCGTGTATCAGGCGGCGTCCAGTACCTACTGAAGATACCGTCCAAACGCTGATGCCTGATCTGCCGGAATTTTAGCACAATTCGATTTTCCATTGGGATCGGCTTGCGCACCATCCACTATTCGGCTACTCGGCGCGGAAGACAACGTCGAAAAGCAGCAGGCTGACGGTGGTGAAGATGATGTCGTAGCCCACGAGAAGCCTGATCCAGAGGCCAGGGTCGTTTTCGCCCGTGAGGATGGCGGTGGTGGCTTGCACCATGGCCAGCAGAGCGGGAATGAAGATGGGAAAGAGAATCAGCGAAAGCAGCAGCTCGCGGTTGCGGCTGCGGATGGAGAGCGCGGCGAAGAAGATGCCGTTTGCGACCAGGGCCCACGTGCCGAGCGGCAGAACCAGCGCCAGCAGCCAACCCTGGCCCATGATGTGCAGGTTATAGAAGATGAAAAAACAGGGCGCCAGAATCACCTGGACGATGGAAACGAAGAGGAAGTTCGCAATCACTTTGGCGAGAAAGAGTTCCGCGCCGGGAGCGGGCGCCATGCGCTGCGCGTCGAGAACCTGATGGCGGATTTCGCGGGCCCAGGCCTGGTTGAGCGCGCTGACCGAAGCGAACATGGTGGCCACGCAGAGAACGCCGCCGGCGATTTCGCGGGAGAAGGCATCGCGCGGGTCGAAGGCGATGGAAAAGAGCACGACGACCAGCAGAGAGAAGAAGAGCATGGAGACGATGGCGTCGAAAGAACGCCACTCGATGCGCAGCTCTTTCGCCAGATGGGTCCACAGGGCGCGGGTCATGAGTGGCGGGCCTCCGGGGACGAATCGCTGGGTTCGTGCTCTCCCACATGTTCGCCTGAAAAGCGGCGAAAGGATGGGGCACCCGAGTTCTGAGGCGCGTCCTTGGTCAGGTCGGCGGTCTGGGCCTGGGCGGCGCGGATGTAGTCGTCGGGGCTGAGGATGAGTTGCGTTCCGCGAGCGCCGGCTGAGACGCTGATTTTGTCGAAGAGGATGATGGTCTCATCGACGAAGACGGGGTAGGGCTTTTTTGCGCCAAAGACGGTGACGCCGCCGCGGATGTAGCCGGTGAGAGGCTGCACATCCTTGAGCGGAGCCATCTCGGCCTTGCGCAGGCCGGCGGCGCGGGCCAGCTTCTTGAGGTCCAGCTCGGCGTCGCCGGGGATGACGGCGAAGACGTAGACGCCGGGACCGCCAGTCGTGAGAAGCGTTTTGAAAACCTGCTCGGGCGGCATGCCAACCTTTTTGGCGACGGAGATAGCGGAGAGATCGTCGGGATCGACCGGGTACTCGTGAAGTTCGAAGGGGATGCCGAGGGTTTCGAGCAGGCGCGCGCCGTTGGTCTTCATCGCGTTTGCCTCCTCTCCTCAAGCGATGCCACGCGGCCGGCATGCAGGGTGAGCACGAAGTCGGCGATGGGCGCGGCCTGCTCGCGCTGATGGGTGGTGAGGACGATGGTGCGGTTGCGCTGACGGAAGCCGGCCAGAAGCGTGACCATCTGGCGGGCGCTTTCGACGTCCATGTTGGAGAAGGGCTCGTCGAGCAGGAGCAGTTCGGGGGCGGAAAGCAGCACGCGGGCCAGGGAGGCGCGCTGCCTCATGCCCTGCGAATACTGGCCGAGAGGGCGGTCGAGCGCTGGGTCCAGGCCGACCTGGCTGAGAGCCTCGGCTGGGGCAAGGCAGGCGCGGCCCCCCTTTTTCCGATCCAGATAAAGGCTGGCAAAGTAGCGCAGATTCTCCTCGGCGGTCAGTTCGTCGTAGAGCATGGGAGCGTGGCTCATGTAGCCGATGCGCTCGCGGGCTTCATGGGGTTCATGCGAGCCGAAGACGGTAACCCGTCCGAAGCTGGGACGCAAGAGGCCGGCGAGAATGCGCAGCAGGGTGGACTTGCCCGCGCCGTTTTCGCCGATGACGACGTAGCAGCGGCCGGGCTCGAAGTCCACCGAGAGCTGGCGCAGGGCAGCGAAGGAGCCGAAGAGCTTGGAGACGTTGTCGAGGCGGGCGCAGAGCTGCGAAGGAACTACAGTGTAGGCGGAATTGGTTGTTGCCTTAGGGTTCATTAACATTGATCGGTTGCGAACTGGATTTACTCCGGCGACGATTAAGTATGAGTCCCAGTGGAAGTGGAACAGCAATTAGTGCCCAAAGTGCATAGACCGAAATCTTAAGAGCAACACTCCACTCCGCGGTCATTGTGTTGATGGTGCAAAGAAAGAGAGGAATCATCAAAATGATGAAACATATGTACAAGATACGATTAACCTTCCGATGTCCACCATGATCCAATTCCTCAAAACCGAATATGCCCAAAGAAAGTGCTATAACCATACACGTACCCTTAAAGAAAAGCTGAGAACTGAGGTGTGTAAATCCTCCTCTCCAGTTACCCAAGTTACCCAACGCAAAAATAACGAAGGTCCAAACCGAAGCATATGCAATGTAAAGCGGCAACCTTTTCCAATTCATCGAGGCTCCTCGTGGGTATACACCTAGCTGGCGGGTTTAGATGGAGAAACAGTACCCGTATTGGGACTGGTTGAAGGCGCGCTGGGCTGGGCCGGGGCGTACTTGCTGGCGCACTTGGCCTGGAGTTCGTTGGCGTGGAAGACGCCGTCGCGGCCATAAGAGCCGATGGCGAGGGCCTGGGCATTGTCCTTGAAGGTGTCCGGCGCAGGCTCGCTGCCCTTGTAGCTGACCCGGAGCAGGCGGCCGGTGGCGGCTTGAGGCGTGTGGCTCTCGAACTCATTCAAAACAAAGGTGACATGGGTGCCGTTTTGCTCGATGGAGCCGGGCTGGACAAAGCCCTCGACGCGCAACTGGCGGTGGTAGGCCTTGTCGCCCATGCCGCCCAGCTCGGGGATGGTGACGTAGTAGCTCTTGTTGGCGCCGTAGCCGGACCAGGCCAGCCAGGCGATGGTGCCCACAATAATGGCGCACGCGATGGCGATGCGCACGGTGTGGGGAGAAGTTTTCATTGTCAAATCAACGATACGAGCCTGACAGAGCGGGGTCAACCACCGGAAGATGCAGACGGAACAGGAAACTGGTCGGAGCGCGGAGGCAGCGGAAACTTGCCGGAACGATCAGCCCGCTCAGGCAGGGATGCGTTCGGGCTGTTTGAGCCGGGGAAGCGCGTGGATCGCCTTTCCGGCTTTCTGTTGGGCAAGACGCAGTTCGTAGAGACTTTGCAGGTTGAGCCAGAACTGTGCACTGGTGCCGAAAAAATGAGCCAGGCGCAGGGCGGTGTCACCGGTGATGGCGCGCTGCCCGTTCAGAATTGCAGTGATGCGGTTGGGCGGCACGTCCAGTTTGCGCGCCAACTCAGAGGCGCTCATGCCCAGTTCGTTCAACTCCTCGGCCAGATGTTCTCCCGGATGGATGGCGATAATTGGCATGAAATCCTCCTAGTGATAATCGACGATCTCGACGCTGGATGGACCCTGGGCTGGAACCCGCCACTCAAAACAGATTCTCCACTGGTCGTTAATGCGGATACTGAATTGCCCCTTGCGATCACCAGCCAGGGCCTCGAAGCGATTGCCGGGCAGGGCGGCAAGGTCGTGGAGCGTTGCAGCCGCATCCAGCCGGTCGAGCTTCAACCGAGCCGGGCGTTCGATGCCTTCGAATGCCTTAATGCGCACCCCGGCAGCGAAATCCCCCGTTCGCTTGTCTCGATAGCTGACTATCACGCTTCAGTTTACTTTCTGTTACGCGTTACGTCAAAGGTAATCTTTTAAAATCGGATTACCGCGTGCCTTCCAATATCCGTGCGGCGCGGTTGAGGGCCTGGGTCAGGACTGTCAACTGCTGCGCGGCGCGGTTGGAGTCGTGGGCGTCGAGGGCCTCATTGACGCCGGGAAGCACCTGGGCGGCATAGCCGGTCAACTCGCCGGGGGCAAAGATGGTGTGCTTATACCAGGGGCGATTGGGCAGGCCAGCTTCGGAGAGAAGCGCGGTTTCAGCCTGGCGAAGGGCGAGATTGAGCCGGACCAGATCGCCGGAGGCAGCGATTTGCAGGCTGTGAGCGCGCTCGGCGGCGGCGGTAAGGCGGGCGGCGGCGGACTGGGCAGCGGCAAAGTCCAGAGAGCCAAGGCCCAGATCGGAGGCCTTCCACCCCAGCGACGAAGATCTGTCGCTGGGGACCCCGGCTTTCCGCTTGGCCTCGTTGATATACGAGGTGATTTCGCGGGCGTAGGCAATGTAGTCGTAGGGGAGCACGTCGGCATCGGCCATGCGCAGGGCTTCAAGGCCGAAGACGCGGGCCATCTCCTGCAGATAGACAAATTTTGGATCGGCGTTCCGTGTGTACCAGGCGTAGTTGTCGAAGACGGAATGGTAGACGCCGTAAGGGCCGTTGGAGCCGATGTCGGTGGAGGGGACACCGGCGTGGTCGAAGAAGGCTGTGAAGTCGGAGCCGGAGCCGAGTTCGCCGACGCTGATCTCGTAGCCGGCTCCAATCGGCCCGTTTCGAGAGGGATGGCTGATGCGCCACTGCTGGTAGACGGCGCCGCCGAGCGGGCTGGGAACCGAGCGGGTCAGTTCGCGGAGGAACTGATGGAGCGAAGGAACAGCGGAGGCGGAGAAATCCGGCCCAGAGACGGCGACGTCGGTGTTGAAGTAGGCGACGGCGCGCTCCAGGGGATGCATGTTCTGCTCCACCCATTCGGTGGAGCCGATCATGCCTTCTTCTTCCGCGTCCCAACTGGCGAAAATCAGGGTGCGTTTAGGCCGCCAGCCCTGCCGCAGAAGGGCGCCGATGCCATGAACCGCTTCGAGCATGGCGGCAGTGCCGCTGGATGGATCGACTGCGCCATAGATCCAGGCGTCGCGATGATTGCCGGCGATCACCCAGTCGTCAGGGTATTGCGAGCCCTTGACCTTTCCGATGACATCCCAAATGATGCGTCGCTGATAATCCTGCTCAGAGAGCAGATGGACCTTCACGCCCTGCCCGCCGACCTGTCCGATGTGATAGTGAAAGGGCAGAGCGCCCTGCCACTCATCAGGCGCGGCCGCGCCCTGAAGAGCCCGCAGAATGGGCGCGGCGTCGTGATAGCTGATGGGGATGGAGAGGATGCGGGGCTGTGCGCCATAGGGCGAGACGCGGGCCGAGCCGGGCAGCTCCGGCGTCGAGGCCACGCCGGGAGTCTCGGGATCGCCGGGATACTTGAATTGGTATTGAACCGAGCCGTACTGGATGCCGGTCTCCGGCCGCCAGGGACCTTTGGGGTAGGCGTTGCCTTTGGCGTAGCCGTCGTCTCGCGGGTCAGAGTAGAGAAGCACGCCCGCCGCTCCGCGCTGCTCGGCCAGGTAAACCTTGACGCCGCGGAAGTTGGCGCCGTAGCGGACGAGAACAATCTTGCCGCGCAGGTCGATGTGCAGGGCTGCGAGCCGGTCGAAGTCCTCCAGGCGGCCGTAGTTGGCGTAGATCACTTCGGCGGTGACGTCGCCGGAGCCGGACGAGCCGTTGAAGGGCAGCGCCACGCGGGGATCGTCCTGATAGGGATCGCCGTCGACGTGCTCGCGGGTGGGGCCGCTCATGAGCAGCTTGCCGCTGGGGTCCCAAGCCTCGAGGCGCACAGCCTTGGGCTGGTTCATCAGAACGCGATACGGAATGATTTCTGTTTCCAGACCCGCCGCGCGAAACTTGGCTGCCACGTATTCGGCGGTCTTGCGGTCTCCGGGGGTCGAAGCCAGATGAGGCTCGGCGGTGAGCGTCTTCAGAGCTTCGCCGGCCAAAAAGGCGTTCGGGATGGCGAGAAACTTCTCCTCGATTTTCGCTTCAGCGGCGAAGTTGCGGTAGCCGAAGACGGCGGGAGCGGTCTGCGCGGAGTCTTGCGCCGGAAGGGAAGCGGGAACGAGCGCCAGAAAAAGAAAAAAAACGAGCGACTTGCGCGAGATCATCAGTGAAACCTCTTGAAGCGAATTAACGGGACGGCCAGCGAACTTCTAAGCCACGGGCTGGGCGCAATGGGCGCAACGGCGGGCGGCCAGCGGAATTTCACTCAGACATTCAGGGCAGGTTTTTGTAACCGGCGGAGCCGCGGGCTCGGACTTTTTGAGCTTTGCCAGCAGCGTGTTCAGGGGCAAAACAACCCCAAAGTAGACCACGCTGGCCACAATCAGGAACGTGATTGTGGCGTTCAGGAAGTGGCCGATCATGATCGGGGTGCCATTCACCTTCAGCACTATGGAACCGAAGTCTGGCTCGCCTGCGACAGCGGCGATCAACTGTGACAGGATGTCTCTCACAAACGACGTGACGATGGAACTGAAGGCCGCGCCCAGAATCACGGCGACAGCCAGGTCAACGACGTTTCCACGCAGGATGAAATCGCGAAATCCCTTGAGCATTTTTCCCTCCAAAGCCTGAGGCTGTGCAAATGCCTTGGGCGTGAATTGGGTCCGCGGGGCGCGGATGTGCACATCCTACACGGCGGCGAGGGGCCTTTGGAAGTCTGGGCGCGGAGCAGCCTTGCGAATGACGGGGACGCAAATAGCTTGTGGCAAGAGTCCAGTATTGAAAGGTTACGACTTCAGGGAAGCTCAGATTAAGTCCGATGCCACATCGAGCATTTCCTCAGGGGCTAAACAGGCTGCGGAGAAAAGGCCTGGATTTGATTCGAGCCTTCGAAAAGCATCGCTCAGGGCCTAAAGGCCGTGTTGATTTTGCGGCACTTTCGGCACGACTGAAGTCGTGCCCTGACGCTTCTTGCCTCCGCGGATAAATATTTTCGCAGCCCTTAAAGCCCACGCTGTTTTTGCGGCACTTACGGCACCCTTGGACTGCGCTCAGGGCAGGCTAAAAGTCGTGCCCTGACACTTCTTGCCTCCGCGGATGAGTTTTTCCGTAGCCTGTGGAGCCGTGCCCTGATACAAGACAGCGTTTTGAAATGTTCTGCGAGCTATTCCGCAGCTAGTTAAGTCGCGCCGCAGTGAAGGTCAGCCGCGGCCGGGGCGCAGATGGCTCAGGTCCACCGGATCGGGGTCCTCGAAGGCGGGCAGCACGGGCAGCCCTGCCCGCAGGCCGCTCCACTCTTCAGCGACCACGATGCTGTTCTGGGGATTGCCCGGCTGGTAGCGCGCCGAGCAGGGAAAGCCGGCCCGCACCTCGTCCACATTCACCACGCCGCGCATATCGGTAATGTCCTGCGAGGATTCGTAGTCCACGCCGCCGATGCGGTAGCTGTAGACCAGCATGGTCAGGGTGCGGCCCGGGTCGCTCTTGGATTTGCCTGGGGCCTCGAACTCGCAGATGTCCAGCAACATGCCGTCCACCAGGCGCCCTGAGCGGGCCAGAAACTGGCGGCGCGCGCGCTCCTGTTCTTCAGGTGTGGGGCGCTTGCGCAGCAGCAGCCACAGGCCCACGACGAGCGCGATGAGCAAGGCCGCGCCGACAGCAATTTGCCATGCATCTGCTTTGAGAAAAATCATCGGAAGCGGGACTTTCCCCCCAGGGTCCCAAATTAGAGGATACCGCAGAGGGCATCGAGCGCAGCCGGATGAGCAGGGCGGCCGCTCCGGCTGAGGGCGCGGCAGCCGGCGGTTTCGCGCTGCGATATACTCGTGACTGCATGTTGATGGAGTTCCGGCCTGCGGAACGCCCCATTTTTGGAGGTTTTACTTGGCTTCAAACAGACATTTCGCAGAGGAACTGCATCCCCGGATTCGCTCGACCACCGTGATTTGCGTGCGGCGCAACGGCCAGGTAGTGATGGCCGCCGACGGGCAGGTCACCATGGGCGAAACCGTGTTGAAGCAGTCGGCAAAAAAGATCCGGTATCTTTACCAGGACAGGATTCTGGCGGGTTTTGCCGGTTCGACGGCCGACGCCTTCAGCCTTTTTGCGCGCTTCGACACCAAGCTGGAGCAGTACTCTGGCAACCTGAACCGCGCGGCGGTCGAGCTGGCCAAGGACTGGCGCACCGACAAGATGCTGCGCAACCTGGAAGCGCTTCTCCTGGTGGCCGACAAGGGACAGACTTTTTTGATCTCCGGTTCGGGAGATGTTATTGATCCTGACGAGCCGATTGCGGCCATTGGTTCCGGCGGTAACTATGCCTCGGCCGCGGCCCGCGCGCTGATGCAAAACACCGAACTGAGCGCCCGGGAAATCGCCGAAAAGGCGATGAAGATTGCCGGAGAGATTTGCATCTACACCAACGACCACGTCACGATTGAGGAGTTGAAGGACTAGGCGGCTTACATCCGCCTGTCCCACTGATCCATGGCTATTTATCTGCCCGCATCCGCTGAAGAACAGGACCTCTCGCTGGACGAGTTGACGCCGCGCGAGATTGTTGCCGAGCTGGACAAGCACGTTGTCGGCCAGCGCGACGCCAAGCGCGCCGTCGCCATTGCCCTGCGCAATCGCCAGCGCCGCCAGAAGCTGCCCCCCGACCTGGCCGACGAAATCATGCCCAAAAACATGATCATGATCGGGCCGACGGGCGTGGGCAAGACGGAGATTGCGCGCCGCCTGGCCAAGCTGACCAACTCGCCGTTTCTCAAGGTGGAAGCCTCGAAGTTTACCGAAGTGGGCTATGTGGGCCGCGATGTGGAGTCGATGATCCGCGACCTGGTCGAGGTCGCCATCGACATGGTGCGCGACGAGCGCCTGGAAGAGGTGGAAGATCGCGCGGAGATGAACGCCGAGGAGCGGCTGCTGGATTTGCTGCTGCCTCCTCCTCCGGCCGCGCCGCCCGCCCACGAGGGCCAGCTCACGCTGCCCGGCACGGAAAGCTATCAGCGCTCGCGCGAGAAGATGCGCCAGCAATTCCGCGACGGCAAGCTGGATGAGCGCCTGGTGGAGATCGACGTGCACGAGCGCGGCTCGGCGCAGTTCGGCATCATCAGCAACCAGAACCTTGAGGACATGGAGATGAACCTCAAGGACATGCTGCCGAACATCTTCGGCAGCGGCTCGAAGAAACGCAAAATGAAGGTCGGGGATGCCTTCGACTATCTGGTGCAGGAGGAAGAGGGCCGGCTGATCGACATGGATGCGGTCAATCGCGCGGCAGTCGAGCGGGTCGAATCGAACGGCATCATTTTCCTCGACGAGATCGACAAGATTGCCGGCCGCGAAAGCGGCCACGGACCCGATGTTTCACGCGAGGGCGTGCAGCGCGACATTCTGCCCATCGTGGAGGGAACGACGGTCAACACGCGCTACGGCATGGTGCGCACCGACCATATTCTGTTCATCGCCGCCGGGGCTTTCCATGTTTCCAAGCCCAGCGATCTTATCCCCGAGCTGCAGGGGCGCTTTCCCATCCGCGTCGAGCTGAAGTCGCTGACCGTGGATGACTTTCTGCGCATTCTCACCGAGCCCAAGGCTTCGCTGACGCGGCAATCCTCTGCCCTGCTGGAGACCGAGGGCGTCAAGTTGGAGTTCGCTCCCGATGCCTTGCGCGAGATAGCGGAGTTTGCGTTCAAGGTGAATGAGCAAACCGAGAATATCGGCGCCCGGCGGCTGCAAACCATCATGGAGCGGGTGCTGGAGGATGTCAGCTTCCTGGCGCCTGACGTGGCGCGCCGTATCCCGAATGAGGAGGCAGCCGCCAAGTTGCAGGAGGCCATCAAGAGCGAGTCTTCCACTCCTCTGCCCTATGAGGAGCGCGCCACCGCATCCGGCCCGGAGAAGGTCTTTCTGATCGACGCGGAGTATGTAAAGAAGATGGTGTCGTCTATCGTGAAGGACCAGGATCTGTCGCGCTACATTCTGTAAGCAGCTTTGTCTGAGGCGTTCTGCTTTTCCGTGCAGAGCGCTTCCAGCTTGCGCAGGGATCGGAGCATCTCGCCGAGCGCTGTCTTCCCAACCTCGCGCTCAAACTCTTTTTGCAGCCGGTCGAAAACGCCAATCACGCGCACAGCGCTCTTCTTTCCCATGGGCTTCAACGTAAGCTGGTAAGCCCGCGCGTCCGCCGGATCAATCTTCCTCTGCAACAGGCCCATGGCTTCCAGCGACGAGACGCAATGGCTCACATTGCCCCGCGTCGTTCCGAAGACCTCGGCTAGCTGCGACGGCTTGACCGGCCGCGGAGCCTCAAAGAACATCGCCGTCAAGGTCAGCCCTTCGAGAAAATTGAGCCCGTCGGAGGCCAGAGTCTGGGTTGCCAGCGATTCAAAACGCCGTGCCGCACGGTTCACCGCGAACATGGGGCTTTCCTGGAGAAATGCATCGATGCGCATGGCCATCTCCTGATGGTTTACCGATTCAACTATTCAGAACAATATCAAATCATCCTTGCGAAGTGGGTGATTGGCGCTCAGGATCACTAAGGTACCTCTGAATAAGTAGATGTTTTGAAAGGGCACGACTGGTAGGTCAGGGCTTCACAGGCTGCGGAAAAACGTATTCGGAGAGGCACGAAGTGTCAGGGCACGACTTTAGTCGTGCCGTAAGTTGCCCAAATCAATGCGGGCTTTAGCCCCTGAGGGAAGGTCCTGTGTGGAATTGGACTTATTCAGAGCTTCCCTAAAGAAAGTTAACCAATGCCTGCTTTAAGATCGATCTCCATTACGGGCGGCCTCATGCTGGCGTCCTGCGCGCAACAAGCTGCGGCGCAAGCGGCTCAACCCGCCGCGGCTCCTCATATTTCGGAAACCATGGTGGTGCTCGGATCGGCGGTTGCCGTGCCTCTGGCGGAGTCATCGGCTTCGGTGGTCGTGCTGCCGGTCGAAGACAAGACGCTGACGATGGCGTCGCCGCAGGAGTTGCTGCGGCAGGATTCGTCGGTCTTTCTGGAAGAGCGCGGCGCGGGCGGCGGACAGGCGGACCTGGTTCTGCGCGGAGGCTCCTTCGAGCAGGCCCTGGTGCTGTTGAACGGCTTCCGCATCAACGACAGCCAGACCGCGCATCACGATCTGGACTTGCCTATTCCCCTTGAGGCGATGGATTCAATTGAAGTGCTGCATGGCGCCGGTTCCACGCTGCATGGCGCGGACGCGCTGAGCGGCGTGGCCGATTTTCTGACCGCCTCGCCTTCCGCCTCCTCGCTGCGTTTGCGCGCGGGCGGAGGCAGCTTTGGCTCGAACGAAGAGTCGTTGCTGGCCTCTCTGGCGCGCAAGCGATGGAGCAGCCGTATAACTGCCAGCCGCAACTTCTCCACCGGATTCATGGCTGACCGCGATTACCGCAACGAAGATGCTTCCGCGGAGAGCTGGATCAGCTCGCGGCTGGGCGTTTCGGACCTTCTTTTTGCATCGAGCGACCGTTCCTTTGGCGCAAACCAGTTTTATGGTGCCTATAACTCATGGGAACGAACCAAGGGATGGTTCGCCTCCGGACGCCAGCAGTTGGGCAGCCGCACCGAGGCGGCCTTCGGTTATCGCCGCCACACGGATGAGTTTGTTCTGCTGCGCAGTGATCCCTCCGTCTACGAAAACAATCACATTGACGGCTCATGGCAGGCTTCTTTGCGCCATACCATTCCGGTGGCAACCTCCTCCGTGCTTTTGTTCGGGTTGGAGTCGGACGGCGACAGCATTCGCAGCAGCAATCTGGGCCAACATGCACGCAATCGCGGAGCGGGTTACGTGGACCTGGACCTGAAGCCGGCAACACGCCGCTGGAACTTATCCGTTGGACTGCGCGAGGAGTTATTCTCCGGCGGGCTTCAATCAGCCTTTGCGCCGCACCTGGCTGGCAGCCTGCGGCTGACGAATCAACTCAAACTGCGAGCCAGCGGAGGCTATGGCTTCCGGCTGCCGACTTATACCGATCTCTATTACTCCGATCCGGCGACCATGGGTAACTCGAAGCTGAAACCCGAGTCGGCATGGTCCGGCGAGGCGGGCGTTGACTGGGTGCCGTCCAGCCGGCTTTCGCTTTCGGCAACGGGGTTTTATAGCCGCCAGCATGACTCTATCGATTATGTGCGCGCCACGACTTTGCCTAACTCTTTTCTTCCCGCGTGGTGCGTGGCAGATACTTGGTGCGCTGTCAACCTGAGCGGCTTGCGCTTTGCGGGAGCCGAGTCTTCCGCAACCTGGATTCTTGCAAAGGGACAGAAAGTCCAGGTTGCCTGGACCCAGCTCTTTGGCGCGCAGCCGCCTTTGAATGGCTTGCAATCGGAGTATGCGCTCAACTATCCGGTCGAGAATCTTCATGCAACCTGGACCGCCGCGCTGACGCACGCTCTTATCGTGACGAATTCCGTCGCGATTACAAAGCCATATCAGCAGGCGGGCAATGCGCCGTGGAATCCTAACCCCTATCCCGTATGGAACGCCGCGCTGACGCATGACGCGGGGAAGCTGCGCCCCTATCTGCGCCTGGGAAACCTGAGCAACACCGGGTACGAGGAAATCAATGGCGTCGCTATGCCGGGCCGGTCGATCACCGGCGGCGTTGCGCTCTGGCTGGGCAAGTAACGCGCGAGAAAAACTCTATTCCGCGGGCCGGTTGCTCTGCTAAGGTGAAGGCGTGGCTGGGCGTCAGAGCGACGCTTCGCGCGACAGCACGCAAGGGAAAGCAAAGGAGAGAAGCCATGAGCAATCCCGCACTGCACCACAAGATTACCTACATCGAATTCACAACAACCGACATCGAGCGGAGCAAGCAGTTCTACTCGGCCATCTTTGGCTGGAAGTTCAAGGACTGGGGGCCGGATTATATCGACTGCGGAGGGGCCGACTCAGGCATTTCCATCGGCTTTGCCAAGGGCGCGGCCCAACAGGAGCAGGCTAAATCCGCGCCGCTGGTTGTGCTCTACTCGGCTGACTTGAAGGCTACAGAAGCCGCAATCGTGGCCGCCGGGGGCAGCATCGTCGTGCCTACCTTCGAGTTTCCCGGCGGGCGGCGCTTCCACTTTTCCGATGGCGCGGGCAACCTGCTGGGCGTCTGGTCGGAGTAGGCCGCAAGGTTCGGGATATTCCAAGTCTCAGAATCGAGACTTGGAATATCCCGACATTGTCAGCTGCATCAGACGGCCGCAGATTTGGGAGCTTCCAGTTCAGCCAGGCGCTTGGCGAGCAGCGTCTCCAGCTCGACCAACGCGGCCGAGAAGCCTTCAATGCCTTCCTTCAGCTTGTCGGTGGCCATGCGGTCCTCGGCGTGCATGTGTTCGAAGGCGGCCTTGTCTACGTTGATTTTCTCGATGGGCAGCGCCTTTGCCTTTTCGGGGTCAAGTTTGCGCGGCAGTTCGGTCTGAGTTGATTCGAGCTCGGCCAGCAGCTTCGGCGAAATGGTCAGCAGATCGCACCCGGCCAGTTCGCGAATCTCGCCGATGTTACGGAAACTTGCGCCCATGACCTGCGTCTTATAGCCGAATTTTTTGTAGTAGTTATAAACAGTGGTCACGGATTTCACGCCGGGATCGTCGGCGCCCTGGTAGTCTTTGCCGGTGTCTTTTTTGTACCAGTCGAGGATGCGGCCGACGAAGGGCGAGACGAGCGTGACGCCGGCATCGGCCGCCGCGATGGCCTGGTGCAATCCGAAAAGCAGGGTCAGGTTGCAGTGGATGCCTTCCTTCTCCAGCACTTCGGCGGCGCGGATGCCCTCCCAGGTGGAAGCAATTTTGATCAGCACGCGCTCGCGGCCGATGCCGGCCTTGTCGTACTGCGCAATGATGCTGCGAGCCTGCGTGATGGTGCCGGCAGTGTCATGGGAGAGGCGCGCGTCCACTTCCGTTGAGACGCGCCCTGGGACGATGGAGAGAATCTCCTTGCCGAAGGCGATGGCCAGCCGCTGAAAGGCGAGGTTGGCGATGGCCGTACCGGCGGCGCCGCTCCCGAGTTCCTTGCGGGCCTCGAGCAGCACGCGGTCCACAATAGGCTGATACTGCGGCATCTGCGCCGCGGCGGTAATCAGCGAGGGGTTGGTGGTGGCGTCCTGAGGGCGAAACTGTTTCATCGCCTCCATGTCGCCGGTGTCGGCGACGACCACGGTGTACTGGCGCAACTGTTCCAGCAGATTCTGCGGCATGATTCCTCCTGGGAAGGGGATTCCCGGCTTCTTTCGTCTTCGGCACAAGTGTACCGCTCTTTGGATTAACCGGGGCGGTCAAGGTTGCACACGAAGCATCAGTGAGGCAGTTTCCGTATCGCCGGCGACTCGCCCAATATTAAGTCCGGCACTTGCCCCAAGCCGGATTTCTCGCCTGTTACCCCGTCCTCAGATTTCAATTACATCAGCTTTGTCCCATACAGGGCGTATGATGAACGGCATGGGCCGGTAGCATTTTCGTCACCGGCCAAGGTGCAGATGCGCACGTCAGCAAGAGATCTGTCCTACGTACTACAGTTGTACTTGCTTCAGATCGCCCCGATCCGGGCCTAAAGGCCCGGATTTTTGGCCCATTCTTCAGGAGGCTGAAGCCCCCTGCTCCCACCGGAATCACCGATCTACAACTGTAGTAGTGGTTGCGAAAATGTTTTTCGAAGGCGTGGTACATTCGCCAGGAAAGGTCGGAACAGCTATGCGTGTGCATCTTGTAAACCCAAGTAATAATTCTTTTGGCACAGCCGTCATTACGCCAAGATGGTTGTTTGTTCTTGCTGCCGCAACGCCGCAAGCAGCGGGAGATCCCATTCTTGTCGATGAGTCGCTGGAGCAGATTGTGCCGGAGAGCATCCTGCCGGGAGATATTGTAGGCATCAGTGTTCATACGGGTAATGCCATGCGCGGATATCAGGTTGGGCAAATGGCGCGCAAGCGAGGCGCGTGGGTGATCTATGGGGGAATCCACGCTACGCTGTATCCGGAAGAGGCGCTGGAACTTGGGGCGGCTCACGCCGTGGTGAAGGGGGATGGCGATATAGCGTGGGGCAACGCCGTGATGGATTGCATCGCGGGCAAGCCGGACTCGATCTATGAGGGCGGGCGAATTAAAGGCGACCAGTTCCTGGCGGCGCGATGGGATCTGATGCCGCCCGATAAATATATGTGGGCCTCGGTGCAGACCATTCGCGGATGCCCGAAGCACTGCTCGTTTTGCAGCGTTTGGCGCACCGATGGGCAGCAGCCACGGCAGCGGCAGTATCAGAAGGTCGTTGATGAGATCGTGACGCTGCGGCGGATGGGTTTCCGATTCATCGCTCTGGCCGACGATAACTTCTATCCGGTGACGCTGACCGATCTGAGATTGGCCCAGGAGCAGAACAATATTGCCAAATTTGAAGAGTTGAAAGCCATCCGCGCAGAGCGTTTCCTGCTGATGGAAGAGATGGCAAAGCTTCCGAAGAACATGGTGTTCTTTACCCAGATGACGATGGAGGCCGCGGAGGACGTCGAGTTTCTGGACGCGATGCGCAAAGCCAACATCAAGGGGGCCCTGGTAGGGATCGAGGCGGTAACGCCGGAGGGGCTGAAAGCTGTTTACAAGGACTGGAACTGCTCTGGCGACGCGCTGCTGAAACAATTGAATACCTTCAAAGAGCATGGCGTCCACGTTCTTGGCTCCTTTATCTTTGGGCTGCCGACGGATATCCCGTCGACCTTCGATGCGACGGCGGAGATGGCTCTGAAGTCGGGGATCACCTTTGCCCAGTTCGTGATGATGACGCCGTTTCCGGGCACGGTGGATTTTGCGCGCTGGGAGAAGGAGCAAGCCAAAAATCCCACGCTGGTGGGCGGTGTGCCGATCACACGCTACTGGTTGATTCCATCCGATATCCGTCCCAAGATGTTTACGCCGCACCCTTCGATGAGTTCGGATGAGATCCGAGAACGCACGCAGAAGGTCTGGGACAGCTTTTATGGCTGGCGTCCTACTTGGCAGAGGTCGGCCTGCACGCCAAATCTGCGGTCCAGGCTCGCTTTCATCTTTCTTTCGATGCTTTACCGGCAGATGTATGCGGGCACTGGAATCTCGACGGACAGCGCCCGCAAGAAGAAGTCCAAGCGCTGGGCCCGGTGGACGGCAAAGCAGTGCTTGAATCTCTTCCATGCAACCCCGATGCCGGAACTGAAGCTGCCGGAGCGCGGTATCGAATCCCAGCCAGGCATGGGGCAGGCTGCGCGCGATGGCGGCGGAGCGGGCTCCCCTGCGCCATGTGCCGTTTCCACAAGGAGTTGAATCCTGTAGAAGCAGCCGGAGCGGCTAGAGCGAAACCACAGTAGGTGTATCCCGGAAGCACGCCCGCCAAGTGGCTTTTTCCTCAAGAAAAAGCCACACTGCGGAATCTTAACTAGGATATGTGTACTGTGGTTTCGCTCTAAGGGCATTGCGAGCTTCGTAATCGTGCGTCGCCGATTCTGCCTGTATCACGAGCTACCCGGAAAATGGCCTGCAACCTGACGCGCGGTCGGGACTCAATCTTCGTCCGGCTGGAATGTGTTGGTTAGCGCTCCCAATCCGGGAACGCTGATTTGCACACAATCCCCTGCCTTGAGCGGACCCACGCCTGCGGGGGTTCCGGTCAGAACCAGGTCGCCGGGTTCCAGGGTCATTGCGGCGGTGATATGGGCCAGCAGCCGGGGAATCGGAAAGATGAAATTCAGGGTCGAGCCGTGCTGGCGAACCTCATTGTTGACGCGGGTTTCCAGCGTCAGGCCAGCCTCGGCGTCCAGCTCGTCGCTCACCCACGGACCCACCGGGCAAAAGGTGTCGAAGCCCTTGGCGCGGGTCCACTGGACGTCCTTGTTTTGCAGGTCGCGGGCGGTCACGTCGTCAGCCAGCGAGAAGCCGCGCAGGGCCGAGCGCCAGTCTTCTTCCTTGAGATTGCGGACGCGGCGGCCGATCACCAGCGCCAGCTCGCCTTCATAGTCCACGCGGGCCGAGGCCCTGGGCATGCGCACCACTCCGCCGGGTTTCAGTAGCGCCGACGGCGGCTTCAGGAAGAGCAGCGGTTCGGTCGGCAGTTCGTGGGCCAGCTCTTTCACGTGATCGAGATAGTTGCGGCCCACGCAGACAATCTTCGAAGGCGTGACGGGCGCGAGCAAGTCTGCGGCGCTGAGAGCAATCGGCGTGAAGCCGCTGGAAGCGGAGGACGAAGTATCCGCGCCTCCGTGCTCCAGGCGATAGGGCAGGTCCTCTTCGGGGGCGGCAATCAGGCGCACGATCCAGGGCTCGCCGCCGCGATCTTCCAATGCGCCGTAGTGAGTTTGGTCCTCAAAAAGGAAGCGGCAATATCTCATCTGAAATCTCCATCCGCGGCAACGGTCGTTACGGGTTGGGCACGGTCTCCTGCGTTTCGGCGGAGCGGGCGCTTTCGTGTCCGTTCTGGCCGATGGCGCTGACAGCATAGCGGTAGGTGTGGCCGGGCTGAACCTGAGTATCGTGGAAGGCCGGAGGAACGAGCGGCTCGGCGGCCGAAATGCGCTGCCATACAGCTTCGCCTTCGCGGCGATAGACGGCATAGCCGGCCAAGTCGGCGTCGGCGACGGGCTGCCAGCTTAGGTCGATGGCGTTTTCGGCTCCGTCTTCGCTGGCGGTGGCCACGGCGGCCAGATCGGTGGGCGCCTCTGGCGGAAAAACGTCCGAGGCCTCGATGCGCACTGGGGCGGAAAGCTCGCCGTCCAGCTCCAGGGTCTGTCCTTCCACCGTAACGCGAGCCACGCGCTGGGCGCGGTACTCATAGCTCTGGCCGAAGCGAATCTCCTTGTCGAGTGCGCGGCCTGAGCTGGCGCCTGCTTCCACCAGCAGCTTCTGGTTGACCGGCTCGGGCTGTGGCGCGAGCAGTCCCTCGTGCGGCTTGGCGGGCGGCGGCGTCAGCAGCTTGCGGTGCAGGCGGACGGCCTGCGCCGGGGATTCCTGCCCCGTGGCGGGCGTCCATCGCAAAACCACGCCCTGCTTGCGCACTTCGGCGGACAGGCCGGCTACCGGAGGGGGCGCTTCGCCGGCGAGTACACGGGCGGCGTTCGACAGGCCCGCCGAGCGGCCACTGCGATTTCTGATCTCGACAAAATAACTGAGCTGGCGGGGCGGCCCGGCGGCCAACGCGGCAGGCAGAGTATCGGTGAATGCGCCTTGAGCGCCGGGAGCGAACGCGAGCTCAGCGCCCGCCGCAACGCAAGCGCCCGCGCCCTGCTTGTGGCAGACGCGCACCGCTACCGCTACATCGTCCTTCAACAGCAGCTTGTCGGTGTTCCGTTTGGGCATGGTCCAAGTGAGGGAAACCTGGTTGCCGGCGCGGTTGGCGGCCAGATCCGCTACTTGCTCCGGCAGATTGAGCGAGGGCGGCTGCGGCGCTCTCGGCGTTCCACAACCGGCCAGGCCGAACCCCGCGGCCATCGCCAGCGGCAGCGCGGCCCATTGCATCTTCTGCATCGTACTCATCGCCCTCTCAGTCTAATGGAGTGGAGCGGGTGTGGCCATGCGGCAGTTTATGGCGGCTTCTTTCTTCAAGGGAGAAATACTACAGTTTCAGCTTGGCGATGTTGGAGGGATCAGAGGCCTTCAGGCCCCTGGAAAATGGGCCAAATATCTGGGCCTTTAGGCACGGACAGGTGTGCTTCAAAGCAAGAACAACTGTATTGGAAAGCCTCTGTCCTTCGCGCCCTGGGATGAGGCAAAGCGGCGAAAGCGTAAAATTCAGTCTTTATGCATGAACTTTCACTGATTACAAGCGTTGTGGAGACGGTGAGCGACTCGCTGGCGGCCTATCCAGGGGCGCGGGTTGAGAAAGTGCGTCTGCGCGTGGGTGCGCTGGCGGCGGTGATTCCCGAGACGCTGGAGTTCTGCTACGGCATTGCGGCTGAAGGCACGCCGTTGGAGGGGTCGCAACTGGTAATCGATGTGCTGCCGGTGGTGGTGCACTGTGAGCCGTGCGGGCTGGATTCGGAGATTGAAGGCATACAGAGCTTTCGCTGCCCCAAGTGCGGAGAGCCGTGCAGCGAGCTGCGGCAGGGGCGCGAGCTGGAGATTGATTCAATCGAGATTGAGGAAGCGGACGAGGTGAAGCGTTGACGACCAGGATTGTGGAGCTGCGGCGGGGAATTCTGAAGAAGAACGACGAACTGGCGGCGGGGCTGCGGGGGCGCTATGCGGCTGCCGGAGTGCTGGTGTTGAACCTGGTCTCAAGCCCTGGGACGGGCAAGACGGCCTTGCTGGAGCGGACGCTGAAGGATCTGAAGGCGAAGGGCGCGCGGGTTGCGGCTTTGGTGGGAGATCTGGAGACCGACAACGACGCGCGGCGGCTGGCCTCGAGCGGCGCGCCGGTCCGCCAGATCAATACGCATGGCATCTGCCACCTGGACGCGGAGATGATCGGCAAGCATCTGGACGGCTGGGAGGGCGTGGCGCTGGGCGAGCTTGACTACCTGTTTATCGAGAATGTGGGCAACCTGGTTTGCCCGTCGAGCTACGACCTGGGCGAGAAGATTCGGGTGGTGTTGCTGAGCGTGACCGAGGGCGAGGACAAGCCGCTGAAGTATCCGACGATGTTCAACTCGGCCGATGCGGCGGTGATTACCAAGATGGATATTGCCGGGCCGTGCGAGTTCGACCTCGAACTGGCGCGCAAGAACATCAACGAGATCCGGCCGGGGATTCGCATCTTTGAGACCTCGGCCAAAACCGGCGCGGGGATCGAGGAGTGGCTGGGGTATCTGGCGGAGGCGCGGAAGGGGCGGGAAAGCTGAGGTTGTGTTATAGTGTCCCCAAGTAGCACCTTGGAGCACTGACCATGCCGACACCCGCAACGACCAGTCTGAAGCTCGATTCTGAACTCAAGGAACGCGTGCAAAAGCTCGCCTCGGCGCGCCGGCGGTCGGCGCACTGGATCATGCGCGAAGCCGTCGAGCAATACGTTGGACGCGAAGAGAAACGCGAGCAGTTTCGCCAGGACGCGCTGGCAGCTTGGAATGACTATCAGGCTACCGGCCTGCACGCGACCGCTGATGAGGCCGACGGCTGGCTGGCCAGACTCGAAGCGGGTGAGGTGGCCGAGGCTCCTGAATGCCACCTCTGAAGTGGTCGCCGCAGAGCTTGCGGGATGTATCGCGACTGTACGGTTTTTTGGCTTCCAAGAGCCTTGCCGCCGCCCAGCGCGCCGTCCAGGCGATCCGCCAGGGCGTAAAGTCGCTTGCCAAGTTTCCAGAGATGGGCCGCCCCGTTGAGGATTTGCCCACCGAGTTTCGCGAGTGGGTCATCGAGTTTGGCAGCGGGGCGTATCTTGTCCTGTATCACTACGACGGCAAGGAAGTTGTGATTCTGTCGGTGCGGCATGGGCTCGAAGCGGGGTACTGAGAAGCGCGATGAGAGCAAGGGAATTCGAATCGATCCACAAGGCCAAAGAGCATCTGGTCAGAAGAATTGTGGCCGAAGCGGAGCGCGAGGGAGTTTCGCTGTCGGAGGTGGAGCGGAAGATGCTTTACTTTACCGAGACTGGATGGACCCTGCCGGATATGAAGGAAGTGAGCGCCGAGTTCGACCGGGATTACGACCAGGACGAGTACGAAGCAAAGATTGCCGGGCTGATTCAGAGTTACCTGCGTCGCACACAGACCGAGAATGAGGAAGAGTGGGACGACTGGACGAAAGCTGCCGAGAAACTCGCTGAAGAGGATCATTACCTTACGGTGATGATTGATGCGGTGCCTGCATCCGGAGGCCGGTTGAGACGTTGGCTTCCGGCATTCGTGGATAACGCTCTTCAGCGGGAGCACGGAGACCGGCTGAGACTTTGGCTTACAGCCTTGATCTGTGTATTCGGTGTTTATGCGCTGTCTGCTTTGCTTACCTGGATATTTGGCCCCGGATGGACGGATTACGTTTTTCGGAGCAGGTGATTTAAATCACGCTGCAAGCAGTCTCGAAGGCAGCATAATGGAGTTGCTATGTGTCTAGCGATACCGGGAAAAGTCGAGGAAATTGCCGCTGAAGACGGCCTTCGGATGGGGTTGGTGAACTTCGGCGGCGTGCGCAAGAAGGTCTGTCTGGACTACGTGCCGGATCTGGCCGTGGGCGACTATACCATTGTTCACGTTGGCTTTGCGCTCTCGAAGATCGATGAGGAGACGGCGCTGAAGACGCTCGAGGATTTCCGCGAGATGGGCGCGCTGGAGGCTGAACTGGGCAGCGAGGAAGAGGCCTTTGCGCAGGCCGCGGCGGCTCGGCCCTCGGCTTGTCCGGATGGAAGTTGCGAGTCAGCAAGTTAGGAAAGCTCTGAACAAGTTGATGTTTTGAAAGGGCACGGCTTCAGTCGTGCCGTAAGTCACCTCAAATCAACGTGGACTTTAGCCCCTGAGGAAATGTTCGATGTGGAATAGAACTTAATCAGAGTTTCCTTAGCAGGCCAGCGTGAGGCTGATTGAGGTTTGAGGTTTCCCACCCCAGCCGCAGATACAAAGACGCGGCGAGGGTCAGGCGCCCAGACAGTGTTCGTCGTTGAGGCCGAGAAACTTCATGGCCTGTCGTAGCGTCCTGTTGTACTGTGCGGCGGCTCGCATTCAAGGATGCTCGACCGTACAAATTCACCGCGAGGTTTTACAAATGAAGAAGATATTGTGTGTATGCGCGGCTCTGATTATGGTCTTCACCGCCGCAAGCGCCTTTGCCGCCGACGTGACCGGCAGTTGGACGGGCAAGATGGCTGGTCCCAGCGGGGATAGCTTCCAAATCACCTTTAACTTCAAGGCGGACGGCGCCAAGCTGACCGGCACAGCAGCCGGACCGCAGGGCGATCCGGTGGAAATCACAGACGGCAAGATCGATGGCGACAAGCTCTCCTTCAACGTGAGCTTCAATGGCATGACGATCAAACATGAAGGCGTGATCACCGGCGACACGATCAAGCTGACGACCACGACGGATAGCGGTGACTTTCCGGGTGGCGAGATCACACTGACGCGAGACAAGTGAGCGAGCCTGCGTGAGGCTGATCGAGTTCTGTGGTTTCCCATCCTTTTCGTAAAGGACGCGAAAAGGATGGGGCACCCAGCGTTGATGTATGCACGGGAGTTGCCCCAACGAATGAAGTACCTGACCGAGTTCCGGAATGGCGAAATCGCGCAGCGGATGGCGCGGGAGATTCGTCAGATCGCCACGCGGCCGTGGAAGATCATGGAGGTCTGCGGCGGGCAGACGCACTCGATCATCAAAAACGGAATCGACCAGATGCTTCCGGCCGGGGTCGAAATGATTCACGGGCCGGGCTGCCCGGTCTGCGTCACTCCTTTGGAACTGATCGACAAGGCGCTGGCCATTGCCGCGCAGCCGGGAGTGATTTTCTGCTCCTTCGGCGACATGCTGCGCGTGCCGGGCACTGAGGGCGATCTCTTCCAGGTGAAGGGCGCTGGCGGCGATGTGCGCGTGGTTTATTCGCCGTTGGATGCGGTGGAGCTGGCCGCGAAGAACCCCGACAAGGAGGTGGTTTTTTTTGGCGTGGGCTTTGAAACCACGGCTCCGGCGAATGCAATGTGTGTGGTTGTGGCCAGGCGGCGAGGGCTGAAGAACTTTTCGCTCCTCGTTTCGCATGTGCTGGCGCCGCCGGCGATTGCGGCGATTCTGGATTCGCCGGGAAACCAGGTGCAGGGCTTTCTGCTCGCTGGCCACGTGTGCAGCGTGATGGGCTACTGGGAGTATCCGCCGCTGGCTGAGAAGTACAAGGTTCCGATGGTGGTGACGGGCTTCGAGCCGCTGGACCTGCTGGACGGAATTCGCCGGACGGTCGTGCAACTGGAGTCCGGGCGGCACGAGGTCGAGAACGCCTACGAGCGAGTGGTCACTTTTGAAGGCAACCGGCCCGCGCAGAAGCTGCTGGGCGAGGTTTTCGAGGTGACGGACCGGGCGTGGCGGGGGATTGGCGTGATTCCCAAGAGCGGCTGGCGGTTGAGCGCGGCTTATCGGGAATTCGACGCCGAGGAGCGCTTCCACATCACCGGCATTCGCACGGCTGAGTCGCCGCTGTGCCGGGCCGGAGACGTGCTGCGAGGGGCCATCAAGCCCTCGGAGTGCTCGGCCTTCGGCAAGGAATGCACGCCGCGCCATCCGCTGGGCGCGCCGATGGTTTCCAGCGAAGGAGCCTGCGCGGCTTACTTCAACTACGGGCGGTTTTTGTCGGCCGATGAGCTGGCGAGCGCGGGAAGCGGAATGACGGGAGCAATGAATGGCTGAGAATGGCAAACCCGATTTTTCCGGCTGGAGTTGTCCGCTGCCGCTGGCCGATTATCCGGCAATTGTGATGGGCCACGGCGGCGGCGGCAAGCTGGGCAATGAGCTGGTGGAGAACCTGTTTCTGCCTGCCTTCCGCAATCCGGAGCTGGAAAACCTGGGCGACGCGGCGGTGCTGGACCTGACTGGAGAGCTGGGGGGCGGCGGACGGCTGGCCATGAGCACGGATTCGTTTGTCGTGCAGCCGCTGTTTTTTCCCGGCGGATCAATCGGCGAGTTGGCGGTGAACGGGACTGTAAATGATCTGGCCGTCAGCGGCGCCGAGCCGAAGTTCCTGAGCGCGAGCTTTATTTTGGAAGAAGGCCTGCCGCTGAACGAGCTGGGAACGATTGTGGAGGCCATGGCGAAGGCCGCGGCCACGGCGGGGGTAAAGATTGTCACCGGCGACACCAAGGTGGTCGAGCGCGGCCACGGCGACGGCTGCTACATCTCGACGGCGGGCGTGGGCCTGCTGCGGCCGGGCATCGAGGTCGGTCCTCAGCGGGCGCAACCGGGCGACGCGATTCTGGTGTCGGGGACGATCGGAGATCACGGCATGGCCATCATGAGCGTGCGCGAGGGGCTGGAGTTCGAGAGCGAGATTCGTTCCGATTGCGCGGCGCTGAACGGGATGATTGCCGAGGTGCTGGCAGCGGCTGGGGCGGCGGTTCACACCATGCGCGACCCCACGCGCGGCGGCATGGCTTCCACGCTGAATGAGATTGCGCAGGCTTCCGGCGTGGGCGTCGAAATCGACGAGCCGAGCGTGCCGGTGCGGCCGGATGTGCAGTCGGCCTGCGAGTTGCTGGGCCTGGACCCGGTTTACGTGGCCAACGAGGGCAAGGCGGTGTTTTTTGTCGCGCCCGAGGCCGCCGAAAAGGTGCTCGCAGTGCTGCGCGCGCATCCGCTGGGCAAGAACGCCGCGCGCATCGGCCGCGTCACCGCCGAGCACAAAGGGATGCTGGTGGCGCACACCGCCATGGGCGCCAATCGCGTGATTCCGACGCAGATTGGCGAGCAGTTGCCGCGAATCTGCTAAGCAATCGATCTTTAGAGCCGCTTGCAAAAATACCTGGAAGCCGGCATTACGGGTTCCGCTGCCCGTCCAGCGCCATGGCTTGTTCCGACGGCAAGGCTGCCCACGGCACCTACCCCCCACCCGTATTTTGTAAATAAATTCCTTGTTTTGTTGAGGTTACAGGCAGGGTTGCGCTGTAAAATCGTCATAACAAAGGAGTTGTCTGCAAAATCGTCCAGGATAAGGAGTTAGCGTCTCCTTTGCAGGACAAGGAGGACGATTGGGAAAAATGCACCTGAGAATTATTGTGCGACAATTTGGCAAAATGATCTGCAAGTAACTGAGTCTGTTGCAAACCCTGACGCCATTCACGCCCCGCTTTGAATTTTGCAAGCGGCTCCATATTTATCGAGTTTCGCTGAAATCCAGCAAAGGACTGTAGACAGGAATATCTCGCCTTGACCGCAAATGATGCAGCGGATGCGGAACGCCAGGCATCTCTCGTGTGCACGATTGCTCAGCGCGCTTCTTTGCCGAGTGGGAAACTCCAGATGCAAGAGTCACAAGCGCTTGCGGGCGGCTATCGAGGACTTAGCGCATGATCACTGTTTCTGCGAGGTTGAATTCGTGGTTTCCCACCCATTTCACAAAGAACGTGAAATGGATGGGGCACGGAGCTTCCTTACATCATCCGTGAAAATGCGATAGCGGAAGCTGTCAAGCATTGGGAAATATTGCGAAGGAAGCGGCCCCGTACGTGGGGGGCCAAGCTCTGCACTCTTCGACGGGATCGTCGAGGCGAACAGACCCGGCGTAATCAAATCGGCGGCATCAGCCTGGGGTTACGAACCGGAGAGAAGGAGAACTGAAATGAGTTTGATCCTCATTATCGTTGTTGTGGTACTGATTTTTGGCGGCGGCGGAGGATACTACGGCTACAGCCGCTGGGGCGCCGCTGGAGGCGGAGGCATTGGGCTGGGCAGCATTCTGCTGATCTTGCTGGTGCTCTATCTGCTGGGGGTTTTCCACTAGAGCGAATTCAGAATTGTTGTAGAAGGAGTCGATGCAGCCAAGTGCCATTTTCCTCAAGAAAACGGCACTTGGCTCGATTTTTCGGACTGCACAGTAACTCTCTAGAGCGCGGCAAATACGGATTCCTGTTGTCATTGCCCCTGTACTGTGAGCAGGTCCTGGACAATAGAGTTTCGAACCGGGAAGGTCTTCCGCTGCTGATTGCGCCGGTTTCTACTCGTCGCGCAGCGAGATCATCGGATCGATGCGCGACGCCCGCCGGGCTGGCAGCCAGCTTGCCAGCAGAGCAATGCCGGTAATTGCAGCGGTAATGCCTCCAAAGACCGCGGGATCGTCCGGGCGCACATGGTAGAGCAGATTCGCCACCCCATGCGCCAGGCCGAAGGCCAGCAAAAGACCAAAGCACACGCCTGTGCCGGTGAGCCATCCCGCGCGGCCCAGAATCATGCGCAGGATGTCCTGACGCCGGGCGCCCATCGCCAGGCGCACACCGATTTCGCGCGTGCGTTCGCCCACCAGGTTGGCCATCACACCGAAGATGCCAATGGCCGCCAGCAGCAGCGCGATCAACGCATCAACGCCCAGCATCCCGGCGATAAAGAACATTCCAGTGAGCTGCTGGTGCGTGAACTGTGCGTAGGTTTGCACCGCATCCAGCGGCTGCGCGGGGTCCAGCGTCGCGAGAGCCATCCGGATTGCCGGCGCATAGGCCAGCGGATCGCCTTTGGTCACGACCGTATAGATCATGCCGGGCGGCGGCAACTGCGCCGCGTCCAAGTAGACCGCCGCCGGACGCTGCTTGAGCCACAAAAAGTAATTCGTCTCTTCCACAACACCGACAATCGTCAGCCACGGGGTCTGGTTATCGCCTCCCGCGCCCATGCGGATGCGATGACCGAGCGGGTTCTCGCCGGGGAAATAGCGCGCCCCGAACTCCCGGCTCACCACGGCCACCGGCTGCGAGCGGAGGTCATCGCTCTGGCTGAAGATGCGTCCGGAGACCAACGGAATATGGAAAGCGCCAAAGTATCCGTCGCTCACCGGCAGGCGCAGAGCGGTCTGAGATTTGCCGGGCATCACAGGGCGATTCTCAAGCAGGCAATCGTCAACCCAGCCCCAATCGCTGTAGGGAAGCGCGCTGGTCACCTCGGCATGTTCCACTCCGGGCAGAGCGCGCAGCCGGTCAAGGCTCTGGTTGTACCACGCGGCCTGCTTTTCCGGCGTATCGTAACGCGCAACCGGCAGGTGGACATTGAAGGTGAGCATCTGCGTGGGCTGATAGCGGTCTGTGAGGTGCAGCATTCCCAACATGCCCTTGCACATCAGAGCCGCGCCAATGACCAGCGCCATGGCCAGCGAAATCTGCGCGACCGCCAGGATGTTCCTGAGTTTGTGGCTGCCGCCCGAGCCCAGCACGGCCCGCGAACCGGACTTGAGCTGATCGACCAGATTGACGCGCAGCGCTCCGAGCGCCGGGGCAAATCCGGAGACAACGCCCGCCAGAAGAGCGAGCAGCAGGGAGAAGACCAGTACGCGGCCGTTCAGCGAGATATTGGACCAGCCGGCCATGAAACGGGCCACACGCTCCGGCATCAGGATTTCGCTGATGTGCATACCGGCAGCGGCGACCAGAAGTCCGCCCGCGCCGCCGACGAGCCCCAGCATGATATTTTCCGTAAGCAACTGCCGCAGAATGCGCCAGCGGCCCGCGCCCAGCGCAGTTCGCATGGCAATTTCGGGACGGCGGGCGATGCCGCGCGCAAACTGCAGGTTGGCGATATTGGCGCAGACCACCAGCAGGACAAAGAACGTGGCTCCCATTGCCAGGTCGAAGTAGAGCGGGGTGTAATCGCCGTTGATGCCCGCCAGCAGGGTTTCGACCTTTACCTGCCGGCCCTGATTGGTAGCCGGATAGGCGCGCGCGAGCGAGTCCGCAATGACATTCATTTCGGCCTGCGCCTGGCCTGGTGTAATCCCCTTGCGCAGGCGGCCGACGGCCAGAAAGTCGTGCGAGCCGCGGTTGGCAAGCTGCGCCGCGTTCGGCGCGAAGGGCAGATAAAGATCGGCTGTCGACGGATACTGCATGGTTTTCGGCATGACGCCGATGACTGTGTAGCCGTGCTGATCCATCTCGATCTTCCGGCCAAGGACCGCCGCATCGGAGCCGAAATGCGATTTCCAGAAGGGGTAGCTCAGCACCGCGACGCTGTCCCGACCGGGCTGGGTCTCGCTGGAATCGAAGACGCGGCCCATGAAAGCGCTGGTCCGCATCACGCTGAAGAAGGATGACGAGGTGTAAACGGCCTCGACGTGCGCGGCATCGCCGGCTCCGGTCAAACTCATGTCGGCGTCGCGGCGAACGGCCAGCTCTTCAAAGGAGCGGCTCTGGCGTTGCCAGTCTTCAAAGTTCGCCAGGGCAACCTGTTGGGAATCGCCATGATTCTGCTGCTCGGAGACGGTCACAACATGGTCCAGTTCAGGCACCGCCAGGGGACGCAGGACGACAGCGTCCATCATGCTGAATTCCGCGGTATTGACGCCGATTCCGATTGCCAGGGTCAGAACCGCTGTAATCGTAAAGCCGGGCGACTTCCACAACTGGCGGAAGGCAAATTGCAGGTCCTGAAGCAAGGTATGCACGGAATCCTCCGGTTCTCTCATCCTTGGCGATTGAGAACCCGCATACGGAAGTGCATTTTTCCGGCCAAACCGCCTGGCCAGGTAGCCGCTGATTGTAAACGACTTGAGGTCTCCAGATGCCTGCGAAACACGAGCCGCATGTTCAGAATCGAAACCAGGTGTCCGCAAACGAACGGGTGACTCCGAGCCTGGTTTAGTCGAGCCGGTCAAAAGCCTGGCGAATGCGGGCTGGCAGGGTGGCCGGCTCGTCGGGGAGCCTGGAGCTGAGTTCCAGCACGATGGCGGGTGGGGCGGGCAGGGCATTGAGAGCCGCGGCCGTGGCGGGCCAGTCGATGTCGCCGTCGCCGGGAAAGAGATGCTCGTCCTTGACGCCGTGGTTGTCGTGCGCGTGGACCTGGACGATGCGGGCGCCGAGCGTATGGATGGCCGCGGGGACGCCGGCAGTCATCTGCGCGTGGCCAAGATCGAGGCAGATGCCAATCGAGTCCAGGTGGCCGGTTTTCAGAATTTCCATCAGATGCGCGGGAGTGGTCGGCTCGCCGGTCAGGTTCTCAAGCAGCAAGCGCACACCCAGCGGACGGGCAAAGGCGTTGAGGTATTCGAGGGCGATGAGGGCGTACTCGATGGTGCGCGGCGACCATGTATCTTCCCGCTCGCCCAGATGCACGACGAGGTTCTGGAAGGGGATCTGCTCGGCGGTTTGCAGGGCCCGTTTGATCTCGTCCATGGCGTCGATGCGGCGCTCCTTTTCCGGATGCAGCAGGCTGACGGAGGGAGCGCCGGAGTGGCCCAATTCGCGGCCGGAGTGAAGCGGGGCGTGCATCGACCAGGCCTGGATGGGATTGGAGCGGAACCATGCGGCCAGCTCGGCAACGTCTTCGCTGCTGGTGTAGTCGAAGTGTTGGCGCGCGGCGAAGATTTCGACCGCCTCCGCTCCAGACTGGCCGGCCAGCTCCAGCAGCTCAGGGCGCAGGCGCTGGTGCATGAACAGGTGCGTCGACAGGACTCTCAGCTTGGCCAAAGGCATCTCCCGCTCCGGTTTGAGGCAAAAAACGAACCGGACGCTACGCTCATTGTTGCATTCTGACAATGACTTACGGTTGCGCCGGTGTTGCGCCAGAGCAGCGCACGTAAGCCGCGAGGAAGCAGAAGCGAACTCAGGATACAGGAAAAAGAGATTCTCTTTCACGATTTTGTAACAGAGAGGCTGTTTTTCCGTACGGGGTGTGTTGACAGTGCGCGCTCTTGATGACGGAAAGAATGGGTCAGCCTTCGCTGCCGAAGGCTGGCCCTGGGATGAAGCGAAGATTCAGGCGGCGCCTGATTTCAATTCCCTATTTTGTCCACTCGTCCACCCAGTCGTTGACCGTCTTGTACCAGAGGCGGGAGTTCTGCGGCTTGAGCACCCAGTGGCCTTCGTCGGGGAAGTAGAGCATCTTTGACGGCACCTTGAGGCGTTGGAGGGTGTCGAAGAGCTGGAAGCCCTCGCTGACATCGAGGCGGTAGTCGAGCTGGCCGTGGACGACGAGCGTCGGGGTCTTGAAGTTTTTGGCCGACATCATCGGGGACCATTTGCGATAGGGGTTCTCCGCGTCGGGCTTGCCGTAGTAGTCCCAGGGCTTGCCCTTGAACTCCCACTCGTTGAACCACATCTCTTCGGTCGAGCCGTAGGCGGATTCGGGGTTGAACATGCCGTCGTGGCTGACGATGCAGCGGAAGCGGTCGGTGTGGCCCAGAATCCAGTTGGCCATGAAACCGCCGTAGCTGGCGCCGAGGGCGCACTCGCGGGTCTTGTCGATGAAAGGGTAATGCTGCTCGGCGTAGTCGAGGCCCTGCATCAGGTCGGTGAAGGGCTTGCCGCCCCAGTCGCCGTTGATGGCATCGACGAAGGGCTGGCCGTAGCCGGTTGAACCGCGGAAGTTGATCATGACGACGACGTAGCCGTTGGCGGCGAAAAGCTCGGCGTTCCAGCGATAGCTCCAGTCATCGCCCCACGCGCCCTGCGGTCCGCCGTGGATGAGGAATTTGACGGGGTATTTCTTGGCGGGGTCGAAGGCTGGGGGACGGATGAGGAAGCCTTCAACGAAGGTCCTGTCCTTGACGTGAAACAGAAATGGCTCCAACTCGGGCAAATCCAATTCGGAAAGGACGTCGTCATTGAGATGTGTTAACTGCACTTCCTTTCTCCGTAGGAGAGGGAATGCACCTCTTCGAATTCCTTCCCCTGTATCCGAAATTCGATTGACAAAGTCATTTTGCTCGTTCTCAATCGAGAAAATCTCCAATGGGTTTTGAATGCTCATCTTTGATGCAAGAATGGTTTTTGCGTTCGGCAAGACATGCAAATCACTGAATTCACCATGATGCGGTGATTCAAGAACTGCGACTGCCTGACCATTTTGGGCCACTTGATAGAACTGATTTGAATCATAAAAGACTGCGAATGGCTGACCGTTCGGATTGGGAGGTGTGTATCCCTGTCCGATAGGTGAGTTTCCCCGTCCATTTGAAACAAAATAAAGTGACTTCGAATCCGGCGCCCACGCAAACTCATCCACCCAGTTATCGAACTTGGGCAGCAGATCCTTGATTGTCTTCGCCGCGCGGTCGTAGACCACCAGCTTGAAGAGATCGCTCTCATAGCCGGCGCGGGTTTCGGAGCGCCAGGCGAGGTACTTGCCGTCGGGCGAGTAGGCGGGGTTGAAGTTGCCGCCAGCCGAGGTGGAGACTTTCACGGGCTTGGCGGCGGGGTCGGTCAGATCGAGGGTGAAGATGCTGGCGCTGACGCTCGTGGCCGGCTCGGGGTCGAGGTTCTCGGTGAAGGCCAGTTCCTTCGAGTCAGGCGAGAAGGCGCAGCCGCATCCACCGCCTTCGAGCGAAAAGGGCGGAACGTCGTGGGGATCGTTGGGCGTCAGGTCGCGGAGCGCGCCGGTCTCGACTGTCAGCAGAAAAAGATGGGACCTCTTTTCGCCGGTGAAGTGGTCCCAGTGGCGATAGAGCAGGTGGGTAAAGATCTGCGCCTTGACCTTGCTGGCAGCTTGCACCGCATCGCGATCTGCGTTGCATTTATCGCCAGTCGTCGCGTCGGCAGTCGAAATCGCCGGGCAGTCGGGATAGACCGAGGAAGTGAAGAGCACGGCGCGGCCGTCGGGCGACCAGATGGCGTCGCCGGCTTCAGTGGAGAGGTCGGTCAGCTTCTTCGGATTGCTGGTCGCGCCGGTGGCGGGGTCGAAGTCGGCCAGCCAGACTTGTTGCTTACCGGCCTCGCGGCTGCTGAGAAAGAGGATGCGCTTATTGTCGGGGGCGAACTGGATTCCGCTGTCTCCCGGTTTCGCCATGGCCAGCTTCTGCGGCTCGCCACCGGCAATCGGCTGAATCCACAGCTCTGCCGTTTTGGTGTTCTGGTCGAGGTTCACGGTTGTCACGGAGTAAGCCAGCCACTTGCCGTCTGCCGAGACGGCGGTATCGCCCAGGCGCTTCATCCGCATCATGTCTTCGAAGGTCATGGGGCGCTTGGGCTGGGCGGAGGCCACGGCTGATCCGGCCTGGGCAGGGCAGAACGGGGCGAGGGCGGAGGTGAGTGCGAGAGAGAGAACAAACGGGTATCTGTGCATGGTTTCTTCCTGTTCGCGCGGAGGAAGCGAAACTTGGGCGCGAAGAAGAAGTTTACACCGGGAGCGGGGGAAGCGGGCTGAGTGATGTCCTTGGTTTCCCACCCTTTCGCCAGAAAAAAAGCGAAAGGATGGGGCACGGAGATTTGTGGGGTGGTCAGCGCGGCGCGAGGAGGTTCGAGGTTTCCCACATCTGGCGCGATGATGCTGCGCCAGATATGGGGCACCCGAAGATCGTGGGGGATCAGGAGTGGGGGGTTGCAGGAGCGATTCTGTCGGCCACGATGGCCTCGGCGGCGGAGACAACCTCGTCCAGCGTCAGATCGGTCGAGTCGAGCAGAATGGCGTCGGGGGCGGGCTTGAGGGGCGAGTCGGTGCGGTTGCGGTCGCGCTCGTCGCGGGCGCGCAGGTCGCGGATGACCTCTTCGGGCTGGATGGCAGTAGCGGGGCCAAGCTGATCGAAGCGGCGCATGCCCCGGACTTCGGGAGCGGCGTCGAGGAAGATTTTGACATCGGCGTGGGGAAAGACGACGGTGCCAATGTCGCGGCCTTCCATGACCACCCCGCCCTCGGCGCCCATCTGCTGCTGCAGGCCGACCATCCAGGCGCGAATGGGGGGCCATACGCTGACGCGAGAGGCGGCGTCGGTGACGATCTGATTGCGGATCATGCCGGTAACGTCCTCGCCGTCGAGCAGGACGCGATTTTCCTCTTCGCCGGGTTCGAGGCGGATGGCGGTTTTGGCGGCAAGGGTTTCCAGCGCGGCGCTGTCATCCAAAGAGGAACCGGCGCGCAGAGCCTTGAGGGCAAAGGCTCGGTACATGGCCCCGGTTTCCAGGTTCAGCAGGCCAAAATGGCTTGCCAGATGGCGGGCGATGGTGCTCTTTCCCGCTCCGGCAGGGCCGTCAATGGCGACGATAATCTTGCGAGCCGGAGCGAGAGAGTTCAAGGAAGGAATACTCATCCGCGCTTTTTCGTCCCCTGCTTGGGCCGGGCTGTGTAGTCATAACGCTTGCTGTTTCCAGCCTTCGCGCTGGCGGTAACAGCGGGCTTGTGGCTGCCGGCCGAATGAGTTGGCCGCGCGGCCGGCCGGGAGATTTTCCGGGAGGCGCTGCCGCTGCGGGAAACTGCGCCGGAGTTCGCGGCGGGCTTGGCTCCGTTGGAGCGGCCGTTGCGCTGGACCCAGGAGGGCGCGGAAGACTTGGCGGAGCGTGTGCCGGAAGCGCTGCTGGATGGGCGGGCCGTGGCTCTGCCATTTCCGTTGGAATGATTTCCGCTGGAATGGTTGCCGTTGGACGGGCGCGAGCCGGTCGAGCGGGAGTCCGCGCTGGGACGCCGGGCCGGATGGCTGCCGGAAGACGATTGCGACGGCTTGCGATCGCGGGAGTGAGTGGCCGGACGGCTGAAGTGAGGCCGGGCCGCGGCGGATTTTGCGCTTGCAGCCGGTTTGTGCACGGCGGCAGGGCGGGGAGCATGGGTCTCGGCGGGCTTGCTCTGAGCCGCCGGAGCGGCGGGTGCGGCTGAAATCTCCGGCTTGGCGGCATCAACCTCGGGGAGATCCTCGTCGTACTGCTCGGAGTGCATAAAGTAGGCCGAAGCCTGCACGGAGGAGCTGGCGTAGAGCGTGGGAGGGTCAGGAAACTCCGGCAGCGTGCCGGCAACATAGAAGAGGGGCGCGTGACCCAGGGAGATGGTGTGAACCTGACGCGTGGCGAGCAGGCCGCGCAGCACTTCGCGTATCTTGCTGCGGGCGGTAAGCGGAGCCAGGAAAAGCTCAACTTCTTCCATGCTGGCGGCGATGACCGCCTGAAGATAGATGGAGGCTAGAACCGAGATGGCCGTCACCTGAGAGGTGGAGGCGCCTTCGGCGATGGCTTTCTGGAAACGCACGCGCAGCAGTTCCCACTGGGCAGCCTTGCCGGGAGCGGAAACGACGGGGATAATGCGGAGCTGTTGCCAGAGTTCGGTGATGGCGCGCAGAACTGCGCCTTCCGTGACTTCGCGGCCCAGGGCCTGAGTGAGCTTGGAAATGGTGGTGTCGCCTGCCTCAAGCAGCTTGTAGGCCTGGATGGCCAATTGCGAAACCTGGCGCGAGCCGGTCAGTTGCGGGCTGCGGCGCCAGTCGCGGTCGCCGCGCAGAGCGTAGACATAAGGCAGAACCCAGGTTGCCACCACGAAGTCTGGCTGCTCGCCGGGCAAACCCAGCAGATTCAGGCGCACTACCACCCCATCTGTCTCCAGGCGCACCAGCAGCTCTTCGGCCAGGTCAATACTCTCGTGGCTGGGTGTGGTGTCGTGCTTGCCGATTACAGCCTCAACAAACGACGGCGCAATCGAAGAGGAAAACTGCCGCTTGGGCAGGAAAAGACAAAAGCCAGTCTCTTCAATCCACGTCCGGGCGTCCTCCAGTGTGAGGACCCCATGTCCGTCCAAGCGCATCCTTTCGGCGCGCGATGCTTCCAATTGCTCCGATGTCAAAGAAAACCTCGCTTCCAGGCTGGCGTTGGCGCCGGTCCGCCCTGTCCCCTAAGAGGAGGGCTGCCACCTTCCACCAGTTCAAATCCGATGGAAGGCCCGCTGAATATCCTTCCACGAATACAACAAAGCTATTGGACGTCCATGCGGGCAACTGGTTGGGTGGCTGGTCTTTGCCAATTCCACTAGCAACCATTCTATCCGAATTTGATCTAAATGGGTATTGATCTTAATGGCCGAATGACAGGCGATGGAGGCGGCAATGCGGGCGCGGAGAGCTTCAAAGCTCTGATTCTGAGTGGGTTCGTCTGAATCCGCGCTGGATTGTTCGACGACTTCGGCCAACATCTGCTCCAGAGCCGCCCCTTCCAGTCCAACGGGAGCGGCCTTGACCGCAAGTGTATGAGGGCCAAAGGGTTCAACCTCAAATCCGTTCCGCTCCAGCTCATCGGCAATGCGCGCGAAGACGACCATCTGATCAGGCTTCAATTCCACCAGCAGGGGCATCAATAACCTCTGGCGCTGCACTTTTTCCGCCTGGCGGTCCCGCAAAATCTTTTCAAAGAGGATTCTTTCGTGTGCCACATGCTGGTCAATGATCCAGAGGCCGTCGTCGCCGGTGGCCAGAATGAACGAGTCGCGCAACTGCCCGAGGGGGTGGAGCGAGGCCAACTGATTGAGGTTGGCAGCGGCCTGCTCGATCTCGACCAGGGCTGTCTCGGCCGCCGGATTCATACCGGCAGCAGCGCGGGGGTCCGGGGAGCAAAAGCCGGCGGGCGGCAGGCTGGCCGGTTCGAAGAGCGCGGCCGCGGCTTCGCTCCAGGCCTGCCGGTTGTTCCACGCGCCGGGATGGAAGCTCTGGGGAACAAAGGGCAGCTTGCCGGAAACCGGCGTGGGCAGATGGGGCGTCAGTTCGAAGGGCTCGGCGTCTGCCGCGGCGGTCTGGAATGCGGCCGGGTCGGAGTCGGGCGCGCTGGGCAGGGGCGACGTGGCTGGGGGCATCAGCGAAGGGCTGGCGGCGGGCGCGGAATCCAGCGCGTTCAGGAAGCCGGCGGCGGGGCGCGCCTGAATTAGCGCCGTGCGCAGGCTGTCGCGGACAAAGTCGTGGATCACGCCCTGCTGGCGAAAGCGGACCTCGGTTTTGGCGGGGTGGACGTTCACATCCACTTCTTCGGGCGGCATTTCCAGGAAGAGCAGCACCACCGGAAAGCTGGTGGGCGGAATCACGTTGCGGTAGGCCTCGGTGATGGCGTGCATCAGCAGCCGGTCGCGGATCAGCCGCTTGTTGACAAAAATGTAGATGGAATTGCGGTTGAGCTTCTGCAACTCGGGCTTGGAGTAGAAGCCGGTGAGCCGCAGAGCGCCGGGCAGGCGAGCGGGCTCGGCGGGGTCCTTTTTCCAGGGCGGCGGCTCGGGCAGGCCGGCGTGCTGCAAGGGGGCTTCGGCGGCCACGGGGAGCAGTTGGGCCAGCGTCTCCTTGCCAAAAAGCTGGTAGATGCGCTCGGAGGTGCGGGCGACGGGCGGCGCGGCGACGACGGTATGCGTGGCCGAGAGCAGCTCGAAGTGCATCTCGGGGTGGACCAGGGCGTAATGGGTGACAAGCGCCGCCACGTGGGCCAGTTCAGTGGACTCGGCGCGGAGAAACTTGCGGCGGGCCGGGGTGTTGAAGAAAAGATCGGCGACGGCCAGGGTGGTGCCGCGGGGCAGTGCGGCGTCGTCCACGTGGAGGATTTTGCCGCCGACGATTTCGACGCGGGTTCCGGCGCCCTCTTCCCCGGTGGCGGTTTCCAGGGTGACGCGGGCCACCGACGCAATGGAGGGCAGCGCCTCGCCGCGAAATCCCAAAGTCGCGATGGAAAGCAGGTCGTCGGCGGTGCGCAGTTTCGAGGTGGCGTGGCGCTCGAAGGCCAGCAGGGCGTCGTCGCGGTTCATGCCGAGGCCGTCGTCGGCCACGCGAATCAGCTTGCGGCCGCCCGCCTCGACCTCGACGCGGATGCGATGGGCGCCGGCGTCTAAGGCGTTCTCCAGCAGCTCTTTAACGACCGAGGCTGGCCGATCCACCACCTCGCCGGCGGCGATCTGGTTGGCAACCTGGTCGGGAAGTACGCGGATGCGGCCCATAGGCTTCAGGGTAACGCAAAAGGCAGCGGACAGTGGACAGCGAACAGCGGACAGTAAAAAGACGGGCAGTGAGCCAATTGCAAAACTCGATGGAGATTGCAAGAAGTGTCAGGGCACGACTTCAGTCGTGCCGAGAGAGAATCAAAAAGATGTGGGCTTTAGCCCCTGCGTCCATTTTTTTCAGTTGTTTGCCACTCCGCAGCGGCTAAAACCGGAAAGTTTGAATAGACCATTTGCGGCACGAATGAAGTCGTGTCCTGACTCCTATCTTCAGTCAGAAGACAATTTTGCAAGTAGTTCTATTTACAGATTCTTATCGCTTTTCTATAGCTTTTTATCCCTAATCCCTAACCCCTGCCTTTCCGCGCTTCGGCAACGTCCAGCCAGCCGCGGCGCAGTTTCTCCGATGCGACGCTGGAAAGATAAGGCTTGATGTCGAGGATGGGGGTTCCGTCCAGCATGTCAACGCCGCGAACGTGCAGCGAGCAGCCTTCATGGCGCAGGAGTTCGACGACGGTGAGGCCAATCGGATTGGGCCGGCGCGGCGCGCGGGTGGAGAAGAGGCCGTGAGGGTGATTGTCGGTGGGCGGCGTGACCAGCAAATCGAAGCCTTCGGCGCGGTCGAAGACCCAGAGAACGTAGAGATGCGAATAGCCTTCGATATCGGCGAGGCCGGGGGCAAAGGCGGGCAGGATGTTGAGTGCGCCTTCCTCCGGGTGCTTTGCGCCAACGCCTTTGGGAATCTTGGCGGCGTCTTTGAAGGGGCTGGTGACAAATCCGATGGGCTGCGGGGTGAACATGAGTTTCTGTGCCTCATGGCGGTATTTGCGGGGTTCATTCCGGAGAGTTTCCGCCGCCCTTTACAATAAACCGGTATGCCGACAACTGTTTGTTCCCACGCGAAGATCAACCTGGGGCTCTATATTGGCGCGCCGCGCCCCGACGGATTTCATGGGTTAAGTACCGTTTATCAAACGCTGGAACTGCACGACCTGGTCACAGTTACGGCTTGTCCCGCGGCTTGGACGACGCTGCAGCTGACCTCGAACGACAGCCGCGTTCCCACCGACGAGCGCAACACCGCCTGGAAGATGGCCGCGCTGGCTCTGAAGGAGCTTGGCCTGACAGCCGAGGTGGAGATTCACATCGAGAAGCGTTTGCCGGTGCAGGGCGGGCTGGGAGCGGGCTCAGCCAATGCCGTGGCGGCGCTGGTGGGGCTGGAGTCGGAACTGGGGATTCGGAATCAGCATGTCAGCAAGCCAGCGAGTCAGCAAGCCGGCGGGCTGGAGTGGGGAGCGCGGTGGCTGAAGACGGCGGCCAGGGTCGGCTCCGATGTGCCGCTGTTCCTGGTTGGCGGCGCGATTCTGGGAGTGGACCACGGGCAGGAAGTCTCTCCGCTGCCGGACTTTGAGCCGGTCTGGTGCGTGGTGGCCACGCCGCTGATTGGTGTCTCGACCCCGCAGGCTTTTCGCGACTGGGACGCGGTGTGCGCTGCCGAGGGTTTGACCGCCGAGGCCAGTGAAGATAAACTAAACAGGTTGAGCCGTGCCTATGCCAGCGCCTTTGCGGGAGCAATCCCGGAAGGAGGGCAGGGAACAGGCTCCTCCGGTGTTCCCTCAACAAATGGAGGGGACCTGGCCGGACCACAAGAGTCCGCGCTTGTCCGCACCGGGATAACGAGCTGGATTCAAAACGATTTTGAACGTGTCGTTTTTCCCCAGTATCCCTCCCTTGCAGAGATCAAGCACATTCTTGCGGCCCCGGGCGCTCCGGAGGCAGCCTGCCCTGCTTCGCCGTTAGTTGCCTCGCTGTCCGGGTCCGGTTCGGCGCTCTTCGGGTTGTACAGAACCCGCGGAGATGCGGAAGCGGCACTCGAACGCCTGCGGCAGGCCGGAGTCCGGAGTCAGTTGACCCGCACTCTGCCGCGCGCAAGTTATTGGCGGGAAATGCTTCTTTTGAAGGCAGATTGACAGCCGTCTGAGACGAGAGAGACTCACGTTCGGTTGAGGAGTTGGGCGATCGTCTAATGGTAGGACAATGCCCTTTGGAGGCATTTGTCCAGGTTCGAATCCTGGTCGCCCAGCCAAGTTTTTTATCGTGAAACCCGTAACAGCCAAAGCCAACCAGCTTGGAGGGAATCGGAAATGGGAGCGGAAACACCGGCGGTGACAAGCGAAGAAAACAAGCAGGAGGGCGGCTCGAATTTGCCCATCGAGGGAGCGGTCAAGGACGCCAAGTTGGCGCCTGAACGCAAGCGGAGCCGCAATCTGAGCGAGGACAAGCGATTCAAGATTTTCAGCGGCACGGCCAACCCGCAACTGACCGAAGAGGTCGGACGTTACATCGGGGTCAAGGTGGGCGAGACCAAGCTGCAGCGGTTTGCCGACGGCGAAGTCTACTTCCAACTGCTTGAAAACGTGCGCGGCGTGGACGTGTTTGTGGTGCAGCCGACATGCTTTCCGGTGGACCAGAACCTGGTGGAGCTGCTGGTAATGATTGACGCGCTCAAGCGGGCCTCGGCGGCCAGAATCACTGTGGTTGTGCCGTATTACGGCTACGCCCGCCAGGACCGCAAGGACCGTCCCAGGGTGGCCATCAGCGCCAAGCTGGTTGCAGATCTGCTGACCACGGCCGGAGCCAACCGCGCTTTGTTTGTCGACTTGCACGCAGCGCAGATTCAGGGCTTCTTCAACATTCCCGTGGATCATCTTTACGCCAGTCCGGTGCTGGTCAGTTACTTCCGCGAACTCAACCTGCCCAACCTGACGGTGGTTTCGCCCGACGCCGGCGGCGTGGAGCGGGCCCGCTTCTTTGCACAGAAGGTTGCAGCGCCGCTGGCCATTGTCGACAAGCGCCGCACCGACATGAACGTCACCGAAGTGATGCACGTCATTGGCGACGTAAAAGGCAGAACCTGCCTCATTCTCGACGACATCGTTGATACGGCCGGCACGCTGGTCAAGACGGTGGACGCGCTTTACGCCAATGGCGCGGCGAGTGTCTACGCGACCGCCAGCCACGCCGTGCTTTCCGGCCCGGCCATCGACCGCATCGCCGCGTCGCGGCTGGAACAACTGGTGGTTACGAATACGATTCCGCTGCGCGAGGCTGCGCAGAAGTTGCCCAAGATCAAAGTGCTCTCCATTGCCGGCCTGCTGGGCGCGGCCATTGAGAGCATTCACATGGAAACGAGCGTGAGCAAGCTGTTTAATTAGCTGACAGCTTACAGCAGACAGCGAACAGTTAAAGGCAGTAAGTGCCGGGAAACTGGTTTTGTTGTCAACTGAAAACTAATCACTGTTAGCTGATAGCTGTTCGCTGTCAGCTAGCTCTTCACAAAGGGAGCGGCTCCCAACAGGTCCGTGCCCGAAGCCAGGAAACGAGAGATCAAATGCCAGAAGTTGTCGTAACCAAGCCCCGTGAGGGCAAGTTCAACAAGAATGCCGCTCGCCGCGTGCGCGTTGCGGGCAAGATTCCCGCCGTGCTGTATGGTCCGGGACATGATCCGGTGGCCATCGAGGTGGACCCCAAGCAGATTTCGCGGATTCTCTTCTCCGAGACCGGCCACAACACGATCTTTGACGTTGAGATCGCGGGTCAGCCGGCGGCCAAGGCGATGATCGTTGACTTGCAGCGGGAGCCGATCAAGGACCTGCTGATTCACATTGACATGAAGCGCATCGCGCTGGACAAGGTTCTGCGTGTCGGCGTGCGCGTCAAGCTGTTGGGGATTCCGGTGGGCGTCAAGGCCGAAGGCGGCATTCTCGACCAGGTATTGCGCGAGGTCGAAGTCGAGTGCCTGCCTGCCGACATTCCCAGCAAGATCGAAGCGGATGTCAGCCACCTGGCGATGTTTGGCGTGTTGCGCGTGAGCGAACTGCCTCACTCCGACAAGATCAAGTATCTGAACGACGAGGATGCAACCGTGGCCCACGTCGTCTCCATCCGCGAGGAAGCGCCTACCGCAGCCGAGGCCGAAGTGGCCGCCGCGGCAGAAGCAGCAGCATTGGCTGGTGCAGAGGGCGCTGCCGAGCCGGAAGTTGCCAAGAAGGGCAAGGGCGAACCGGAGGCTGGAGCAAAGAAGCCCGAGGCGAAGAAGTAAGCCTTGGCCGAGGCAGTGGAATCCCATCTCCCCAGCGAGCAGAAATCGCTCGCCGGGGGGCGCGAGTCCGGTGAGCGCCGCGGCCCCTTTTTGGTGGTGGGGCTGGGCAACCCCGGCCTGGAGTATCTGTGGACCCCGCATAACGCGGGCTTCATGGCCATCGACCGCATCGCCCAGCAAGAAGGGGTTGTGGTCCAGAACCGGCGCTGCCGGGCCGTAACCGCAACCTGCCGCATGGCGGGGCGCGAGGTGGTCCTGGCCAAGCCGGAGACGTTTATGAATCTGAGCGGAGAGGCAGTGTCCGCTCTGATTCGAGAGTTTGAGGCGGACCCGGCGCGGGATCTGCTCGTCATTTACGACGAGCTGGACCTGACGCTGGGGACCTTCAAGATCAGGGAACGCGGATCGCCGGCCGGGCACAACGGAGCCCGCAGCGTGACCGGCGCCCTGGGCAGCCGGGAGTGGTTGCGCTTGCGGATTGGCGTGGGACCGGACCTTCCACCAGAGGCCATTGCGGCCAGGGGCGGCAGGCGGCAAGGCAAGGAGTACCTGCTCTCGCCGATGCGCAAGGCGGATTTGACGGTGCTGGATGAGGTGCTGGACCGGGTGGCAACCGCTACGCGGCGCATCCTCTCAGACGGGCCGGCAGCCGCGATGAACGAGTTCAACCGCCGGGAGCAGAACAGCTCGGCGGCGGAGTAACAAAGGCACGAAGCCGCCAGGGAGATAGCTGGCGGACAAGGCTGGAGATCGGGGCTGGACCCTGGGAATCCAGCGGAAAAGGAAACTAGATGGACCGTGTGTATGAGGTTATGTTCATTGTTCGGCCCGATGTGGTCGAAGAGGATGTCGACAAGCTGATTGCCGGCTTCAGCGCCAACATCACCAACGGCGGCGGAGCGGTGAAGACAGTCGAGAAGATGGGCCGGCGCAAGCTCGCCTATACGGTGCGGAAGTTCAACGAGGGCAACTACATTCTTCTTACCGTCGAGGCGAACGGCGTGGTGATTCTGGAACTGGAGCGCAGGCTGCGCGTTACCGAGCCGGTGATCAAGTTCATCACTGTGCGTGTCGACGAGGAGGAGAAGCGTCTGGCCAAGGTCAAGGCGCGGCGCGGCGTCCGCCGTTCGTCAACTCCAGCCGTTGCAGCTCCGGTTGCGGCTGCTCCTGTAGCGGCTCCGGTTGCGGCTGCTCCTGTTGCAGCTCCGGTTGTGGCAGCGCCTGAGGTTGCTCCGGCTGCGGCAGAAGTTGCAGAGCCGGCTCCAGCCGTCTAACAAGGTTTCAAGTGAATTGCCGCTGCCAGCCCGGCTTTTGCGGGGTGCAGGTTGCGGCTTGATCCAGCGTTCCGGCGGGCGCCAGCGAGTGTTTACCGGAACTCAAGAGAGTGAAGAGGGAACAGCATGTCTGAAGAGACTCAAGCAGTAGCGCCCGAGACGAGCGCAGCAACACCGCAAGCCGCATCCGGCGCGGAATCCGCTCCGGCTTCAGCTCCGGCCCGCTCTGGCGGGCGGCCAGGCGGACGGCCTTCCGGCGGCGCCGGCGGCCGCGGCAAGTTCTTCCGCCGCAAGAAGGTCTGCAAGTTCTGCACGGAGAAGATCGACGCGATCTCTTACCGCGATGTCCGTCTGTTGCAGGGCTTTGTGGCCGAGCGCGGCAAGATCGTTCCCCGGCGGCTCACCGGCGTCTGCACCACGCACCAGCGCCGCCTGACCCGCGCCATCAAGCAGGCCCGGAACATCGCCCTGCTGCCGTTTGCCACGCGGCACTAGACTCCGGCTGCCGTCCTGCTGGCTCGCGCCGGCCCTTCCTTGATCGGAAGCGGCTTGGCTCGAACCGATTTTGGCAGGCGGCAAGGCGTCTGATGCCGATCAAGAATTCTGCGCGGCCTGCCGTGGGCGGTCTTGTCCTTGCAATCAAGGACGCCAGCCAACGGAAGCGGCCGCCCGCACCAAGGGAGAGTTACCCATGGAAGTTATTCTGAAGGAAGACGTAGTCAACCTGGGCCACCGCGGAGAGGTTGTCAAAGTGGCCGAGGGCTACGGACGCAATTTTCTGCTGCCGCGCAAGCTGGCCATGCAGGCAACCGCGGCCAACAAGGCCGTCGTTGAACAGATGAAGTCCTCTGCCGCCCGCCGCTATGCCAGCGAGAAGGCGCAGGCCGAGGAACTGGCTGCCAAACTCGCGCCCGTGGCGCTTGACTTCACCCGTAAATCGGGCGAAGCCGGTCACCTCTTCGGTTCCGTCACGTCGGCTGACATTGCCACCGCTCTGGAAGCCAAGGGCTTCGAGATCGATCGTCGCAAGATTCAGTTGGACGAGCCGCTGAAGACCGTGGGCGACTTCAATGTGGCCATCAAGCTGTACCGTGACGTTACCGCGCAGATCAAGGTTACGGTCGCAGCCGAGGCTGGTGAAGAAGCCGCAGCCGAAGCTCCGGTTGCCGAGCCTGCGGCGGAAGCCGCCCCGGCAGAGCCCGCGGCCGAGTAGTTCGCGTTTGCCTATACTCACCCCGCCCTTCGGCTCGCCGAGGGGCGGCGCGTGTGTCATCTCATGTTATCTTTGCGGACTTGCAGAATCAGTCGAATGGCAGCGCTGAAACCGGCGCGGCTTCAGCTGCGCCGGTTCAAAAAGCCTGATGATGCCTACTTATTCATAGATTTCCTAGAAAAGTTTCTTCTCCGGGATGCCGCCGCTCAGCGCAATCAGCTTTTTGAAAGCCTTGGCCATGTTTTCCTGAAAGTCGGGAAACTCCTCCGCCTTGCTTGTCGAGAAGAGGAATCGAACCCTGTTCGGATTCGCGCTCTGGTCGGGATGATTCTCCCTGTCGTAGCAGGTTCTTGCTTTTTTCCCGCTCATGGAAGTGATGGTGAGGCGCAAAAGCTTTTCGCGTAAGTCATGCGTGTCGCCCGGATCGAATATCTCCCAGATCATGCTGTTTGAGTCCAGCGCGCCGAGGTAATTCTCGCAGCGGCCATCGGGCTGAGTAACAGTCAAGGCGTATGTGGACGGATCAAATGCGACCTCAAGGTTGTCGTTGAATCCGTCGCTGGGCGTGAGCGCCAGAAACTTGCCGCGTATGTAATCGACCAGTTCCTGCTGGGTTGGCTCGGGCTTGGGGTCAGGCTTTTTGGCGTGGCGCGCGTGGGTGGACTGCGTGGATTGCGCGGTCAGTAAACTCTGCGCGGAACACGCGAATAGACATCCGAGCAGAGCCACGGAGCAGATACACGCCATATTTGTCATGGACCGATTTTTCATTTCTCTTGCCAACGCTTCCATTGCTCTTTTGCCACAGACCTTTTCCGTATGGGGAGAGATTGTCCTGCCCATGCACATTACCGCCCAAGAGAATTCTACGGCTAAACCACCGCCCGTTCCTTCACCGCCAAATACTGATTCAGCACCGTCGAAGTAAGGGCTTCGGGGTCGAGGTCGAGGGTCAGCGCGCCCTGCTCGTGAAGGCGGGCGAGAAGCAGTTCGCGTCGGCCGGCCATTTCCTGCGCGGCGGCGGCGCGGAACATCTGCTCGACATTCTTTGGGCGGGCCTGGGCGATGGACTCGACCTCCGGCTGGGCCATGGCGACGAACAGAAGCACATGGCGGCGGAGCAGTTGCAGCGCGCCGTCGATGACCTCGGGGCGCATGGCGGTTTCGGCCAGGTCGGTGAGCCACAAAATCAGGGAGCGGCGCGGTTGCAGGCGGCTGAGCACGGTTGTGGCGCGCAGGTGGTCGGCCTCGCCGGATTCGGCGCGCACCTGGGCGAGCGACTCGATGATTTGCCGCATGTGCGCCGCGCCGCGGCCGGGCAGAATCCGTTGCTGAATGCCCTGGCCATAAGCCAGAAGGCCCACGCGGTCGCCGGAGTAGAGCGCCAGTTGGGCGAGGGCGACGGCCGTCGAGCAGGCGTGGTCGAGCTTGCTGGGCACAGGGCCGGAGTTTGCTGGGGATTGCGCCATGGAAACACGCGCGCGCATCAGGCGGCCGCAGTCGAGCACGATCCACACCGGCTGGCTGCGCTCGCTCTGATACTGGCGGGTGATGGGGCTGCCGCGGCGCGCCGAGGCCGTCCAGCAGATGTCGCGCAGGTCGTCGCCCTCGCGGTACTCGCGCAGGCTCTCGAAGTCACGGCCCAGGCCCCTCTGGCGCGACTGGCGCAGTTGCAGGTCGATCTGCCGGCTGCGAGCCAGAAAGATCTGCTGCTCCTCGCCGGTGCGCAGGGCCGGGTAAACGCGGACCGTCTGCGTCAGCGGCGCCCTGGCCCAGCGTTCGACGAGACCGAGGCCGGAGCGATAGCGCACAAAGAGCCAACCCGTCGGCCAGTCTCCTCGCTCCTGAGGCTTCACGCGGTAGCGGAGCTTGGCCGGGACGCGGGGAAAGGCCATGAGCCGGAGGGTTTCCGGTTCTTCGACCAGGGCGGGCGGCAGATCGTCCACGAGTCGGCAGTCGAGGATGATGCGGCCGTGGTTTTCAAGGGTCAGCTCGATCTCGGTTTCGCTCATCAGCGCCGGAGCGTTGGACCAACTCCGTCCGGCTGTCAGCAGGGCGGGAGCGGGCAGGCGCAGGCCGTCGAGCAGCGCGGCCAGCAGTACCAGCGCATCCCAGGCCGGCATGGCAAAGGCCAGCCGCCAGTCCCAGAAGCCGGGAACCAGCCAGACAAAGCCCGCCAGCAGCAGACTGATCGTCCGCGGCGTGAGGCCGAAGCCCCAGCGGCGGCGGCGCTCGCAGACGGCGCTGACTGGATCGGGATGGAGAGAGGGAGAAATCATTGTCTCGGTGCCCAATCTTCAAAGATGTCGGCCTGATAGCGCAGCACGTCTTTCATTTCGCGGTTCAAGTAGTCCGCATTGGCGTTGATGAGTTCCAAATCCCGCTGATGTATCGCCTGCAGTTCTAATTTTTGGAAGTGGTCTTTCAACCCCTTCTCAATGAACGCCGAGCGCGAACCGTCGGGACCGATATGCCGATTAATCAGCAACAGCAAGTCAGTCGAGAGCATGATGGTAATTCTTCTCTTCATACGGCCTCATTGCATCTGGTGATGCGGCAGATAGGATTTGCGGTGCTAAAGAAATAGCTCCATCATCCGAGTTCCTATTTCCTTGCTGCATCTCGCTCAACCTGATGAATAATAGATGACGTGAGATCCGTTTGGTACGAGGAAAGTCTCACAGAAAGTTTTAGTAGATTAGTATCCTCCCCAATAAGGATCGCTACTCCGCTAATCGGTTCAGCATTGATCTGTAACCCTGAGCTTGTGCCCAACCCCTCTTTCTGGGCCGGCGTTTTGTATTCGACGATCTCATTACTTCGATAAACCAGATCATCATTGGGATAAGGACCAAACGGAAACGAGCTAGCTGGCTCGATTCCTTCCGCAATCACGTTCCTGACGAAGTCTCTATGGGCCGGAAAGACCCGCGCTATCGTTTGAGCGACACCAAATCTTCCTGATGTACCCCCATCATCAAGAGAAAGCTCTATCACCGGCCCTCCAAATCCGCTCCAAGTTGAAGAGAACAAATCAGCAGAGCTGATTGGTTGGGGACTTACATACAGGGCATCTCCACCGGAGCCATATGTCCCAAAACAATACCAGCCGCGCGGAGCAAGAACGCCGAACCCCTGTGTCGATTCGTAATATGCAAGCCGCTGTACTGCCTCAGCGTCAATCATCACGACCTTGGCTCGGCCTTTTGGTGCCTCTACTGGTCCGGTCTGACCATCAGATTTGCATCCCACGAATGGTACGGCGGACCTAGTAGTTGCAATTGAGCCGCCGCCCGTGACTGGCGCAGAACTTTGAGCGGAATCATGTAGTTTCGGGCCTGTTTGTGATTCATGAACAAGCACGACTACTGCAATTGCTAGCAAAGCTAAAAGCAGGACGAAGATGGCGAATGTCCTTGCGGAACCGTTACTTTGATCAGGGTATGGTTCAGTCGCAATGTTCGATGGTGACGACGAGAACACTTTTGATAAAAGTATGATTGCTGCCAGTGAAAGGGTCGATGCAAGCGCATAGAGACCAGGGCCCGGCCTGAGTTGAATAGAATTTATGGCTAGATTCTCGATTTGCTGAGCGAACCCAGCGAACGGGTTATTGGCAAGTGCGGATGAATCAGCCTTCATCAGTTCGCGAAACCAAGTGTGCAGGTCGGAATTTGCAATCGTGAGATGGAGCAGCGCTGCAACTGCGGCCACTGCTCCGAGGCTTGAAAACGCTTTGGCTGGAGCCGATCCGAATGGGCCAAGGCAGCAGAACAGAGCGATTAGCGCACAGCCAAAGCTGATGATGATTTCGATTGGGATAAGCGGGAGTGCCTGAACCGACAGTGGTATCGGTGAACGCGATATTACACTATCCGAATCGTTTGGGGCCGGTTGTGACGTCTCAAAGCCTTCTGCGTTGATTTCTTTAGACTTAACTGCATCCAGTGCTTCGTTAAAATCTTTAGCTTTGGCAATGAGTTCATATCCACTCACGTCTTGGTTGCCTAAAATCGGGACCTGGAGCGATGCCAACGGAAAGAAAAAGGTTAAGATCGCAACGGCCAGTAGGAAACCGAGAATCCACCGTTCAGAACTTGGCATATCGTTCATTTCATCCTCGCAATCCGATGAACCTTCATCGATTCAATGCAATCAAGCCTATACGTCATCGACGTTTCCCGCACATTGCGGGACTTCCTCATTGCCTCGGCACCGGCACGGCGGCAATCACGTCGGCGAGGACGCGGTCGGAGTCGAAGCCTTCCAGTTCGGCCTCGGGCTTGAGAATTACGCGATGGCGCAGAACTGGCTGGACGGCGCGCTTCACGTCGTCGGGCAGCAGGTAGTCGCGGCCATCGAAGGCGGCTGCCGCCTGGGCCACGCGCATCACGCTGACGGCGGCGCGGGGACTTGCGCCCAGAAGCAGCGTGGGCCACTCGCGCGTGCGCCGGGCCAGTGCCAGAATGTAGGCGTAAAGCTCCGGCTCGATGCGGATGGCGCGCACCTCGGCGCGTGCGGCGGCCAGCAAACCCTCGGGGATGGGCGTGATGGAGGCGTCCGCCAGCAGGCCAGCGCCGGAGCCAGCATGATGCCGCTCCAGAATCTGCCGTTCCTCCTGCTCGCTGGGGTAATTCAAGCGAATCTTCAGCAGAAAGCGGTCCAGTTGCGCTTCGGGCAGCGGGTACGTGCCCTCGAAATCGACCGGGTTCTGCGTGGCAAAAACGGTGAACCAGGCGGGCAGCGGGCGGCGCGCGCCGTCGGTGGTCACCTGGCGCTCTTCCATGCATTCCAGCAGGGCGGCCTGGGTGCGCGGCGGCATGCGGTTGATTTCGTCCACGAGCAGCAGGTCGGTGAAGACCGGGCCGGCGTGGAAGCTGAAGCCCTCCGCGCCGGGGCGCAGGATGGTGGTGCCCAGAATGTCGGCCGGCATCAGGTCCGGCGTGGCCTGAACGCGCTGGAAGCCGAGGCCCAGCAGTCGGCCGAGGGTTTTCACGATCAGCGTCTTGGCCGTGCCTGGCACGCCTTCCAGCAGCGCATGGCCCTGGCAGAGAACGGCGATCAGCACTTCCTCGATCACCTCGTTCTGCCCGGCGATCACACGGCCCATCTCCGCGCGGGAGTGGGCGATGAGCTGGCTGGTCGCGCGCAGGCGCTCCGCACTTTTTGCGTTTTGGTCGAGTTCTTGCTCTGCGTCGAGATTGTTTTCCTGGCTCATGAAGCCCTTTCCTTCGGTTTGGATTGGATGTCTTTCGATGGCGCGCCAAGGCCGTGCGCTTGTCTGCCAGGCCTGGCCGCTTGCTTGAGTTTTTGGTAGTGCATGTCGAGTGTCTGGATCAGTTTTAGCGCCTGGCGGGGATTTACGGCATCGCCCCATGCGGCCTCTTCGCAGGCGGCCAGATCGGCCTCCAGATCAGCGCCGGCCTGCGGAAAGCGCCGGCGAATCACCGCTGCCAGTTCGGCAGCGCTCGTCTTGCCTGGCCTTTGCCCGCAGAGGCGCAGGCTGTGGCGCCGGAAGCGGTCCCAGGCAATCGAGACGGCAGCGGATGCGGCCCCGGCGTTGTGGTAGAGCGAGCCGAGAGCCTCCAGAAACTCGATTGGAGTGGCGCGGGGCGGCAAAGGCAGCTCGCGCAGCGGACCGCTGCGGCGGCTGAAGCTGAAGACAACGAGTAACGCCAGCACCGGCAGGCCGATCCAGAGCATCGTCCAGGACGGTCCGGCGACGTAGCTCCAGGTGGAGCGAATATCGCCGTGCAACGACTCATCCCAGTAGAAGCGGTGACCCTCGCGCGGTCCCAGGGAATTGAGCAGCAGGTCGAGATTGTGGGCGCGGGTGAGGGAGCCGTTTTCGAGCGGGGTGGAGCTGGCCCACCAGACGATGTGCCCCTTGCCCCAGCCATACTCGACCACTGCCGGCGAGCCGGCGCAACTGTACTCGACGCGAACGGCGGGATTGCCAACAGCCCAGGCAGCCTGCGGCGTCATCCACACCTCGCCTGAACCGGAGAGCGCATCGAGGCCTTCAGGCTCCAGCTTGCAGGCGGCAAAGTTGAAGGTCTTGGGCTGGTCGGCGGATTCGCCGGGCAGGATGTATCCGCCCATGAGACCGGTGGAAAGGACGCGGCCGCCGCGCTCGACAATCTTGCGCACCGCCTTGATGTCCTCTGGCTCGCGGGTGTACGGCTGGGCAAAGATCACCACCGTCTCCGGGCCGGCGGTCGCGGCCAGCTCGCTCAAAGGCCGCTCCCAGCGCTCAATCGGATAATTGGAACGGAGCAGCGTTTCATAGGCGGCGCGCGCGCCGTGCTGGCCGGCCAGATAGGTTGAGGGCAGGGGATTGTTGTTGTTGCTTTCGTGGGGAAGCAGGACGCCGGTGGCAATGGCCAGCGCGACACCAATTCCCACGCACCAGAGCAGCAGGCGGCGGTCCCTGACGTCGAGCGAGGAGAGAAACTTCATCGCGCACCGCCTTCGGTTGCGGCGCTGTTGCCGGAGATCAGCTGATCGGCCAGCTCTTCAGCCTTGCGGTAGTCGCTCTCAGCGGCCGCGCGGCCGCCGTACCAGACGCGCTCAAAGCTGCCGGTAAGCCTGGCGAGCTGCGGCTTGCGCGGGTCATCCGCTGCGACCAGCGCCAGGTACTCGCGCGGCGTGCGCGCCCGGTCGGCGGGCCAGAGGCGTTTGGATTCCAGGCGGGAAATCGCAGCCCAATAAACGAAGTGAATTGCCTCGCGCCACTGGCCGGCGGCGGCGGCGCGGCGCGAGTCTTTGAGCCACAGTTGCCAGTCGCGGGCCGAAGCGGCTCCGGCGGCAGGCCCATCGCTCTCTGGCACCAGGCGGATGCGCCAGCGGCGCTCCAGTTGCATCAGCCCCAGCACGAGGCCCACGCAGACGGCCAGAATGAAGCCATAAACGATGACGCGTCCCACCCAGGCCGCGGTAGAGCCGAGCTTTGCGGCGCTCTGGAAAAGATGGTTGAGCCAGTTGCCGAACTTCTCGAGAGCCGAATCGCGCGCGGTGGGCGCTTCCAGGCCGCGGAAGTCGCGGCCGCCAAGAACCTGCTTCATTGTGTCGCGCTCGCGGGAGTGAGAGGCGGCGGGCGCAGGCGGAGTGGAAGCCGCGCCGTCCGCCTGGGCCAGGTCCTGAGTTAGGCGCGCTTTGGCGGCCTGCAAAAGCTGACTGGTGGTGGGCTTGGGCGGGCGTGTGAATTCCTCCGCCGGGGGCTGGCCTGGGCCTGGAACTGGCTGTCCCTGAGTTTCAGCCTGTCTCTTGTCTTGAGTCTTGTCCGGGGCTTCGTCCTTGGCCTGAGCTTTCGTGAGCAGCACGCGCAGCCAGTCGTAGCGCATCAGACGCCGCTCCGCGCCGGATGCGAGACCGAGCGGCACATGGTCGTCTTGGCCAACCAGATTTGGATCGCAAGTTTTTTTGTCCCGCGCCTTGGCGCAAGCGTCGACCACAGCGTTCAACTCGACCAGGTGCTGGCGGTATTCAGCCAGAGAAGCCTCTCGCCAGGGGCCTGCGGGTTGAGCGGCGGGAGGCGCGGGAGCATCGGCGCTTGCCTCTGACGCACCGAGAATCGCAGCAAAAGCTGCGGCAAGCGCCACGCCAACGAGTTGGATGCGAATGGTCAGGCCTGGCCCTCCGTGGCCTCTGCGAGCGCAGCCGAGCCGTCTCCCAAGGCCGGAGTTACAGGAGCATTGAGCCCAGCGGCGTCCATCATCCTCTCGATGTCGTACCCTTCTTTGCGTATGCGCTGATCATAGTAGAAGAGCGCGAGAGCGATGCCGTAGACCGGCCTGACGAGCGTCTGAACAGCGAAGCCGGAGCCGTAGACAATGAAAAGCAGAATTATGCCGGCGGTTTGCGCGTGTTGCTGGCTGTTCATGCCGGGAATCAGATAGAGAAGGATCGCCAGGACGAAGATGACTCCCAGAGAAAGCAGCCAGCCGAGCGCCGCTCCCAGCAGGTAGAGCAGGAAAACGCGCCCCCTAGTTCCCTTGCTCAAGACGGAGGAGCGTTTCAACGCGGCCCAGGCGGTTATCTGTTCGACCACGCAGGCGGGAAAGGCCAGGGAAAGGCGGAGGAGCATCCAGATGCCGTAGCCGGCCAGAGCGGCCAGGACGAGAAACGCGAGCAGGGCGACAAGCACACTGGCCTCAGCGCCCACACCAGCCTTGTGCGCCAGAACTGTTCCTGCGGCGCCAATGAGAGCCAGCGCAATCCAAACGGCAATCGGAGCGACCCAGACGATGAGAACCTGAAGAAAACAGAGCCAGAGGTAACGCCAGCCGCGCCGCCAGACACTTTTGTAGGCGTTGCGGATGGTGGTCGTTTCTCCCATGTGAATGCGGGAGGCGGCATGGTTCATGGCTGCTGTAGCCAGCGCCTTCCTTGCCAGGAAGATGGGCAGCGCCACCAGCGCGGCGGCGATGCAGAAGATCGCCACAAGGAGGAAGCCAGCCCCGGATGAAACCGAGCGGGCGCCCGCCGCGTTCCACCACGCGACAACGAGAGCGATGCCGCAAACCAGCGCCAGCACCGCGCCCATGGGAAGAATGGAGATGCCCAGGAATAGCAGAAAGCGCGCGCGGTAGAGCTGGGCTGTGCGGTCCAGGATCTCGCTCAGCGTCGAGGGATGCAGCGGCTCATTCATGCGCGGTTTCCGAGTCCAGTGGCGCGGGCAGAGGCGGCTCGACGCGCGCGTCGAGAGTTAGCAGAGGCTCGGCGGCAGAGGTTGGCTCGGTCGACGGATTCGGTTCCGGCGGCGTCAGTCCGGCGGCCTGCATCATCCAATCGATGTCGTAGCCCTCCTTGCGAATGCGCTGGTCGTAGTAGAAAAGCGTGATGCCGGTAGCCCAGATGGGTCCCAGGAATGAGGTGGTGAAGAAGGCAATGACCTGCGAGAGCGACTGCGCGACAGGCCCCAGCGGCTGGCCGGGGTGCTTGATGGCCGCCACAAAGACGAACACCTGGGTCATTCCGACCAGCCCCACTTTGATGACGCCGACCAGCAATGCAAGAAGGAAGATGCGTCCCCACGACCCTTTGGCCAGATCAATGCTGCGGCGGATGGATTGGCGGGCCTTCAGGCTCTCTACCACGCAGGCCGGAACCGCCAGCGAATAGCGCAGGTTCATCAGTATGGTGTAAATGCCAACGGGGATGAGCAGCAGAAAAAAGACCCCCGAAGCCACAAGGATGACCGTTGTCGCCTGCGAGTTAACTCCAGCGGACTGTTGGGCAACTGCGCCTGCGTGGCGTCCGAAGCCTTTGGACCCGTAAAAGGCGATGGTCCCGATCAATCCGCCGTAAAGCAGAACGAGCGGAGTCCAGACTTTAAAGGCGGTGATGGTCATCAGCCACAGGTAGCGCCCCAGGCGGGGCAGAATGCTCTGGTATGCGCCGCGGATGGTGGCCTGCTCGCCCAGATGCACCCAGGCTACAGCGCGGCTGATGGCGGCCGTAGTTGCTCCAAACAGAAGGAAAGCGATCAGCAGTCCGATACCCGCGGCGCCCAGGTTCACCCATATCGTCGCCCCACCCACATGCAGCGACTTCAGCAACTCAGCCAGGCCGATCTGCATGAGGTTCAACACCAGCACAACGCCGGCATAGACGGCAAAAATGCCGGCAAAGAGGAGAAAATTCTCGCGATAAAGCTGGGCGGTGCGGTCCAGAATCTCACCGAGAGTGAGCGGGCGGAGGTTGCTTTCCATTTTGGGCTCCCCGGAAAGGCGATGTTTGTGCTTTCCGGGATACTAGCACGCTTGCCGCTACTCCAGATTCTGAATTTTAGTTCCTTCAGGAATTTTGATCTGGAACTGGTCGTCGGTGAGCGTCATATTTTCCTTGACACTCTCGACCGTCAGGATGACCTGGTAATCCTCCAGCGGGCGCTTGATGATGATCTTGGAAGGGTACCGCACAGAATCGAAATCCCGGTAGTTCACGTAGTCGACCACTGTCTCCAGGTTGCCTTCGCTGTCATACAAATCCTGTTGAGAGGGCAGCAGATCGTCGCGGTGGAAAGTAATCACGCGCACCGGGGTCAGCTCATGAGTGCCTGGCTTGGAGCGGCTGACGCTGAGGATATATTCAGGAACGGTGAACAGATGCTTTCTGGCCGCGTCCTCCACCGTTTCCGTGTCCGCCACCACACCATACAGGTCGTCCGGCTTGAGCCCGCGCACTACCATTGCATCAAAGAAAAATCCCGGCCGAAGATTTTCCAACTGGTTGGCAGACTTTTTGCCTACTGTGCTTGAGCCCTTGATCGCCATGCTCTTTGGGGGGATGAACAGCGTGAAACTCTTGCCGTCGCTGGCCATGTCGAACATGCGCGTGCCCAGGACCGGAACCTGTCCCAGGACGCGCAGCATCTCTGGCTTGCGCATCAGGATGTGCCCGCGGATGGTGGTGTAGTCCGTGGCCACGCCTTTCTTGCTTTTGAGCACGCTGGCCTGGATCTCGACGGTGGCGTTCAGGCTATCGAGGGCGGCCCAGCGCTGGTTGACCTGCTTGACCAGCTCATCCGGCGTGACCGTCCGCACTATGGAGGGCGCCTTGGGAATAGGAAGTCTGCGCTTGGTCCACATGATCCCGCAGCCGGAAAGGAGCAGGAAAGGGAAAACGAGGGCCGCGGCGGCCGTACAGCGAACACTTCTTCTCACATGCCCCCCGTCTTCTTCACAGCGTGCCGGTAACCGGCCACGTTGCGGGCGTGCTCTTCAAGGGTGCTGGAAAACAGCGACCGCCCCTGAGGATTGGCTCCGGCGGCCACAAAGTAGAGATAGTCCGTCTTCGCCGGTTCCATGGCGGCGCGCAGGGACTTCAGGCCGGGATTGGCGATTGGGCCTGGGGGCAGGCCGGCGTGCAAATAAGTGTTGTAAGGGGTGTCGAGCTTCAGATCGCTCGCGTAGATCGTGCCGCGCCAGCGTCCGTCTACCTCAAGGCCGTAGATGACGGCCGGGTCGGTCATCAGCGGCATTTTCTTCTCTATGCGGTTTTCAAAGACACTCGCCACCAGCGGACGCTCCGCGTCCACTGCCGTCTCCCGTTCCACCAGCGAAGCCATGGTTACCACTCGATGCACGTTTCCCTTCAATCCCAGTTGCGCGGCCTCCGCGCGGAAGCGCCGCACCATCGCCGCGCAAATCTGCGCCGGGGTGAACCTGCGCGGAAAATGATAAGTATCCGGAAACAGATAGCCCTCCAGGCTTGTCGCTCTGGGGTCCAAATCGGCCACCAGGCCTACCTGCCTGGATGCGGCGGCAAGAAAATCCCGCCGCGGGCCAAATCCCGCCTTCTCCATCCGGTCGGCGATCTCGAAGAGGCTCTCGCCCTCCGGAACGATGACCGTTTTGGTAAAAACGTCGCCCCGCGCAATGCGCGCATATACCTCAGTGACCGAGGCTGGATGATCGAAGCGGTACTCGCCGGCTTTCAGCGTTCCCCGCTTCCACCAGCGCACCAGGTCAAATGCAAACTTACTGCGAACGATGCCCGTTGCTTCCAATTGCCGGCCCATCCGAATCGTGGAAGAGCCCGGCGCCAGCAGGACGAAGGTCTCTTTTTCCGGCCCAAACGGCGCAAAGACCAGCCATGCTGCCGCTCCGGCCGCCAATAGGAAGACGAGGAAAGCCGCTCGAAAGACTCCGGCTGCGCCAAACCCTTTATTTCTTCTGCTCGTTCGTCTGCGGCGCGCCATTCGTTGCTTTCGACCCTTCCTCTTCTTAAAGACGTGGAGACTCCCCTTCAGGACTCCGTACCTTTGATTGTACCGGGTACCAGCCCCGGAAAGGCATTTCTTCCATCCGGCGGCGGGCGTTAAGCTGAAGCCAGGAGCTTAAAGCTGGAAACTGTCGCCCATCCCCGTTATCTGGGCCTCGACGTCGGCAACCGCCGCATCGGCGTTGCGGTGTCGGACGAGCTGGGGCTGACGGCGCAGCCGGTTCTGACGCTGACCAGAAGGCACAATCGCCGGGAGGATTTGCGCTCGCTGGCGCGGCTTTGCCGGCGGTTTGGGGTGGTGGGCATCGTAGTGGGCAATCCCGTGCATCTTTCGGGCGACGTGAGCCCCCAGGCCGCCAAAACGCAGGCCTTTGCCGCCGAACTGGGCGAGCTGGCCGGTTTGCCCATTCACTTGTGGGATGAGCGGCTGACCACCCGCGAGGCTCATCAGATTCTTTACGAGGCCGGTCACCCTCGCCAGGAACACCGCAAAGTGGTGGATCAGGTGGCCGCCACGCTCATTCTGCAATCGTTTATGGAACAGAGATCAGAGAACAGGGATCAGAGATCAGAGACGAGGGAACAGGGTTCGCCGGAGTTGGAGTAAGCGAGGAGTTTCCGGCTTCAGAGGTGAGGCTTCCTGCTGTTCCGCGTTCCGTGCCTCCCCCCGCGTATAATAAGAAGTTAAGAATTCTATCTTTTGCGGAGAGGGCAAAACGCCGCTCACCGCTATGGACTGTAAATGCCGGATCGAATCAAAAAGAAACTTCTCGAAGAAATTGAAGTTCTTGAGTACGAGCTCAACCACGAGCTTCCCGCCGAAATCAAGAAGGCGGTGGCCATGGGAGATCTTTCGGAGAACGCCGAATATCACATGGCCAAGGAGCGCCAGACTTTTGTGGATGCTCGCCTGGGCCAGTTGAAGAGGCGCATGGCCGAACTCTCCCTGGTCAATTTCTCCAACATTCCCAAGGACAAGACCGGTTTTGGCTCGACGGTGGTGGTTTACGACTCGGTCAAGGACGTGGAGATTACCTACCGCCTGGTGACCAGCGAGGAATCGGACGTGACCAAGGGTCTGATCTCGACCACCTCGCCGATTGGCCGCGGGCTGGTGGGCAAGCGGGTGGGCGACGTGGCCAACATTGTCACTCCCAACGGCAAGCGCTCGCTGGAAATACTGAAACTGATCACCATTCACGATGAAGCCGCCGCTGCCGAAGCTGAAGCCGAGACCAGCGCAGAGCAGAAGTAGGGAAGATGGCAACGACCTGGACCAGCGCATTCGGCCGCGCCTGCGGCTGGCTTCTTGACAAAATTGTTCACGGCCTGGCGCTGACCCGCATCTCGCCCAACGTGCTCACTTTCATCGGCCTCGTCATCAACATCGTGGCCGCGTTCCTCTTTGGCCACGCCAACGCCACCAACGCCGACTGGATGTTCTTCTATGCGGGCCTGGTGATCTTTGGCGCGGGCCTGTTTGACATGGTGGACGGGCGCGTGGCCCGGCGCACCAATCAGGTCACCGTCTTCGGCTCCTTCTTTGATTCGGTGATCGACCGCTATTCCGACGTGGTGCTGTTCTTTGGCCTGCTGGTCTACTACGGCCGCATCAACCGTTTCCGCTATGTGGTGCTGGTGGCCTTTGTCATGGTCACATCCTTGATGGTCAGCTACACGCGCGCCCGCGCCGAGGCCCTCATCGGCCAGTGCAAGGTGGGCTTTCTGGAGCGGCCGGAGCGGATCGTGCTGGTGATTATCGGCGCTGTCTTCAACCATTGGGGCGCGATGGCCCCGGTGCTGTGGGTGCTGGCCTTCTTCTCGACCATCACCGTCGCCCACCGGATTACTTATACCTATCAAAACACCAAGCATCTGGAGCCGACGAACTGACGGCGGATGGCCCACGGGGCCGTTCCCTGGCGGCCGGCTTCAAATTAGTTCTCTGAGACTTCCCTTCGTCGTTGTGCCGGTGGGGGAGTTTCTGGATTGGCGGTAAAACGCCCGTGATCAGAACCGTCTATTGTCTTTACCACTCAAGTTCAATAGATTTCTTGTGTCTGAAGTGGAATATGTGCCATATCGCGAACCAGCACCAAGCCCAATGTTTTCGCCGATTCGGGTGGCACATTGCGGAAATCGCGCAACCGGTATCTACCATGAACGCGAGACTCGAAAATCCAATCTGACCCATCGGTAGTGTTCCCGATGGGATTCGGATCGAATGGATGATGGAACACCGCGTTGAACAGCGAAATAAGATGTCGTGTTTGATCGACGTTCAGATCAACTATCCTATCAGTTTCCAAAGTGAGCCACTCATCCCAAGTCCAAGCCTTCCGGCCTCGCTCCGGGGGAGGCATCAGACAGCAATGGGAAAGTCTTCTAGCGAAAAGTGTGCCTGCGCCGTTCGGGTGTACCGTCAACCTCACCGCGATAGGTTTGCTGAGGCTCCGATCCCAAAGAAACCTGTATACAGGTTGTGTGTCGAGTGATGAGCCGCAGGCATACAGAGGCGGTTCTCGCATGTGCTGTAAATAGTTTTTCTCCCATTCGGCTTGGTCGCTACCAAAGAACAGGTCTCCTGTTCCACTGTTTGGGAATGGGAAATACTCAGGAAGTGAGGAACAAGACGTGCTTGCGGTAAGGTCCTCACGCTCGAAGTTCGTAGGCTTCTTGCAGCCCGGAGGCAAGACAAGCAATGCCATCGCGAACAACCAAAAACTTGATTGACAGGCAGTCATATAGAGTTAGACACCGAAATGAAGAATATTGGGTGTGTGGTCGCCAAACCGGCACCAACCGCTAGCAATCAATTGTGTCAGCGCCGCTTCCACTGCGTCAGAAACTGGGTGACGGCGGAAGACTCCATGCGGCGCATGGCTTCGAATTCGCCGCTCTTCTGGCTGTAGAGCAGCTTGCCGTCTTCACTGAGGACGGCAAGCGCGGGAACGCCCTTGTTCAGCGGGACTTCGTACTGCTGGGCGAGGTCAAGATTGGCGTTTACCCCGGTCGTCCCGATGTTCACGTGGACGAGCACGAAATTCGCTTCGAGAATGGGCCGGTTGGTGGCGTCGTGGAAGTAGAGGTCCAGCATCTGGCAGTCGGGGCACCAGTTTCCGCCGAAGTCGAGCAGGATGCGCTTGTGAGTGGCGGCAGCGGTCTTGAGGGCGGCGGCCAGATCGGCTTTGGCCTGCGCCGGGGCCGGATAGATGTCACGGGTGGCGGAGCGGGCCGGGCCAGTGCTGACGGCAAGCAGCGCGGCAAGCGCGAGAAACTTGAAAATCTTCAACGGAAATCCTCCACAACTGCTTTCAGTCTGCCACAAAGCGGGATTAACGCGCCATTTTCATGATTTTTTCAGGCGCGGAGGCATATAGTCTTGTGATTGGATGATGAACTCGACCGATCTGCGCAAGCGGCTGGAATCGTTGCCCTTCCGCGACCTGGGGGCAATGATGGAGGGCTATGCGCGGGCAGCGGCGGCGGTGGCCAGGAGCGACTTCCAGCAGAAGCTCGACTTCACGTCGGAATCCATCGACGGGCTGGACGAGATTCTGGTGCGAGTGGGCGAAAGCCCCGAGCTGGACCTGGATTTCGAGGTGCGGCTGTGGGGCAGCTATCTGGGCGAGGTGCTGCGCCGCCGCTATGCCGGCACATGGGAGATGACGCAATACCCCGGCGGCGCCCTGGCGGTTCCGGCCATCGATGTGCGCGGCTCGTGGCTGTTTCCGCTGATGAAGGTCTACCGGCGGCTGACCGAGGGCGACGAGGAAGACCTGCGCACTTTCTACGTGATGGTGACCGAGAGGCTGGGCAAGCCGGCGCAGGTGAACTAATGCAGGGAGTAGGGACTAGGGACTAGGGAACAGAGGGCGCGCCGGCTGCGCGGGCAGTGGGCTTTGTGCGACAATAAATCTGAGAATGAGCGCCTGTCAGCGGGCGCGTGGAGATTGAAATCATGGGAGATTTATTACAGCCAACCCATCTACTGATCATCGTGATTATCTTGCTGGTTCTGTTTGGCGGCAAAAAGCTGCCGGAACTGGGCAAGGGGTTGGGCGAGGGGTTGAAGAGCTTCAAGGAAGGCCTTAAAGGCGTGAGCGAGTCCACAGCTCCAGCGTCGGCGTCGCAGCAGAATGCGTCTTCCGCGCCGCCTTCCGTCTCGGCGCAGGCCGGGTCCACATCTGGAAAAGAGAATATGGAATATGTTGTTTGCAGCCGCTGCGGAAATCGATTTGAAAATCCGATGGGCTTCAAGGTGGCGGATTATGTTTGCCGCGCATGTCAGTCGCGCGGGTAACAGGCAGTAAGAGCCGGTCAACCCAGGTTCGCGGCTATTGGTTCAAACAGAAAGGCCTGTGCTGAGCACAGGCCTTTCGTGTTTCTGCATGTGGAACGCCAGCGCCTTCCGTTGGGCTAGCGGGAATCCTCGGCGGAGGGGTAATAGCCGGTCTTGGCGATGACTTCCATGCCAGGCCGGTCGAGGCGCACTTCGATCTTGCGGAATTTGCCGTCGATAACCGGCTGGTGGCTGTAGTAGCCCAGCGTGTACTGGTTGCGCGCTTCCTCGGCGATCTTGGCGTAACTCTTCTCAATGCCGTTCACGCCGCGCTCGTAGTCCGGTGTGCCTCCGGTAGCGCCGATGTACTTGTAGAGAATGTTGTCGTTCATCGTCCCGGGGATATGGATGCGGCTCAGGTAGCCCTCGCCGAAGCGGGCCGAATCACCAACCAGCGTGCCGTAGACGGCGATCTTGTTGGTTTGCAGATAGCGCAGCACCTCTTTGTAGGAGGCCTTGCTGCCGTACTCCTTGCCGTCGCTGATGACGTAAATAATGCGGCGGCGGCCCCTGGGACGGGTTGACAGCTCCTTGGCGGCGGCCAGAACGGCGTCGTTGAGGGTGTGAATCTCCTTGGGAATCGTGCCCCAATTAGACCCGCCGGCCGATTTTCCCGGTTGCAGGTTGGGATCGACGCAACTGCCGTTCTGGGTGATATTGCAGCCATAGAGAGGACCGCTGTTGACCGGCACGAGCATCTCGCTGCCGGTTTCCTTGGTCAGGGCCAGCACGGCGGGCAAACGTGTGCTCTGCGCGCCGGTGAAGCCGGTCCGCTCTTGCGCGCCGTTGTTATAGGAAAAAACCGCCACCTCGTCATAAGGTGTAAGCGCGCCCTGGATCGCGCCCAGGGAGTTGTTGACCTTGGCCATCACATCGGAAGTCAGGCTCTGGTCGATGACAAAAGCAATTGAAAGCGGAAAGGAATCCGTGGTGAAGAAGGCGATAGGCTCGCGGGTGTCGTTCTCGAAGACCTTGAAGTTGCGGAAGGTGAGCCCGGCCACGAGCTTGCCGTTGGAGGAGTCCTTGACGGTGACCGGAACCTCGACGAAGTTCACGTGCATGCGGATCAATGTGGTGGTCTGTTCAACGCCCTCACCGGCGGCGGGCAGCTCTGGCGGAGCGGTCTGGACTGTATCCTTGCCCTGAGTGGAAGGCGCCTGGGTGCTCGGCAGGGCCTGCTGTGCGGCAGCGTTTGTGGACGAACCGGGCTCGGAGGCCGCTTCCCCAGCGCCCTTGCCAGGGGTGATTGGGCCGTTCACGTCCGAGAGGGGCCGGGGCGCCTGAGGCGCGGGGGCGTCAGGTACGGTGGATTGCTGCTGTTGGGCCAACACAGCCAGACTCAAACTCAGGAGCGCAGTCAGCGCGATTGCCGTAAGACCTAGCTTCACAGATATTCTCCAGTGGTCAGTTGTCAGTCTTCAGTGATCAGCAAAAGAATCATGATTGATGATGAATCCGCCGCTGTCAGTCCGCGGTGCTCAATTGTCAGTAAAAACCGCCTATTGGCTTCCGGCAACTGAAAACTGACCACTGACAACTGACCACTGAAAAGCCAACAGGGCCGTACTCGTCAGAGTATCAGACGCGCCAGCCGAGCGCTGGTTGCGCCAGACAGAAAACACTTCGAGTATGCTTTCTTCACGGACGGAAATCCGTCTACCTGGAAAGGTGAGAATGCTCAGTCGATGGGGAGTTGCCGTTTTGCTGCTTGGCCTGCCGGCGCTGGTTCCGGCCGGAAGGGCTCAGCTTGCCCCGTCGCCGGACGCGCCTCCGGTCAGCACCGCGCCGGCTTCCGCGCCCGAGGACGAAGTCTTTGCGACGCTCAAGCTGAACGTGAATCTGGTGGATGTCTTCTTCACAGTCAAGGACAAGGCCGGCAACCTGGTTCCCCATCTGAACAAGGACGACTGCACGGTCTCGGAAGATGGCGCGCCGCAGACGCTCAAGAGCTTTGCGGCCGAAACGCATCAGCCGCTGACGCTGGGGATTGTGCTGGACACTTCCTATAGCCAGAAGCGGGTGCTGCGTATGGAGCAGGACGCGGGAAGCGAGTTTCTGGAACGCGTGCTCAAGCCTAAGGACGAGGCCTTCCTGCTCTCGGTCGATGTGAATGTCGACCTGCTGCAGGATCTGACGAACAACACCCGGCAACTGTCGCGCGCGCTGAACAAGGCGGAGATCAACGCCGGGGTCAGTTTTGGTCCAGGGCCGGTTCCCAGCCCTAGTGGGCCTCGGGGAACCGTGCTTTATGACGCGGTTTACCTGGCCGCGAGCCAGAAGATGAACCAGGAGACGGGCCGCAAGGCCCTGATCCTGCTGACCGATGGCGAAGATGAGGGGAGCCGCACCAAAATCAACGAGGCCATCGCCGCGGCGCAGAAGTCGAACATTCTGGTTTACGTAATCCTGAGCGCCGATGTGCAGAGCTATGCGGATCAGGGACTAGGCTATTTCGGCCACTCGGCCATGAAGAAGATGACCGAAGAGACCGGCGGACGGCTGATTGACGTGGGCAACAACGGCAAGAAGCTGGAAGCCGCCTTCCAGCAGATCGAGGATGAGCTGCGCACCCAGTACCTGGCCAGCTACACGCCTGGCAATACCAAGCTGGACGGCCGTTTCCGCAAGCTCTCGGTCGAGTGCCGCGGCGACGGCATGAAGGTGCTGGTTCGCAAGGGATATTACGCGCTTGCGCCGCAAAACTAGGTCTCTGACAGTTTGAAGTTGTACCAACGATGGGTGCCCCTGGTCCCGATTTTGGGACCAGGGAAAGCACGAACCCGAGGTACTTCTTTATATTGTCAGAGACCTAGGCGAAGAGCGTCAGAAGAAGTTGCCCGCCGGACGGGATCTGCAGCTCTGAAACAGCGCTTCCTGAAGCCGGAAGAGAGCGGTCACGATTTCTGGCAGTCGGTAGAATTGTGCAAAAGAGGCTCAGAAAGTGCCCGAAGTGTCCTGTTTCCGGACAGACGATTACGTTTGTATCGTCAGACAGTAATCTGGCGTATTTTGCGCTTCGTCATTAACATCGGAAATTACGAGAAATACTTTAGCCATTTCGGAGAATATTTTTGAAGGCGAGGAAGTTCTGCTCCAGGAGTTAGCCATGATCACCAACTGCGCAGCCAGCGAAGGTTTTGAGATCAGTCCACGGTTTCGCCGCACCATCGAAGAGAGAATTGCGCGGCTGGAGAAGGACGCCGAGTTTGACGAGGCGCAGGTGGAACGGCTCGTGGACGGCGACCATATCCGCATGCAGATGCGGCTGGTGGCCATGCAGCGGTCCGAGGCTCTGCGCATGAGGCTGTTTCTGGACCGCGCCAGGACCCGCCTGCCGCGCCCGATGATCGCGCTGTGAAGAACAGAGATCAGAGATCAGAGAACAGAGAACAGAGAGCAGGGAACAGGGAACAGAAAGACGCTCTCTGCGCCGAGGCTGCCTTTCGCATTTCAGCCTTGAAAAAGAACGAAATCCTTCGCGACATTCTTCCAAAAACCTGAAGTCCGGGCGGGATTGAACCCGCAAATGCTGGTTTGCCGCCTTCGCGGCACTGCAAACGCGGCACCGCGCCATCAAGTTCAAGCGCATGCGGGAGTGGGAAGAGTCACGTGTGCGCGAACCCGGAAATCAGATGTACGAACGGAATGTCGCGTTTCGCGAAGACCGAATCGGCGAAGGTCACCGATGCGCGCGTCGGGGGCAGCACCGTTCTGGTTGCAAAAAGACGGCTTTTCCTGCCGCGATACACACGCTTTCAACAGGCTTTAACAGTCGCAAGTGACGGTATGTGTTAAATCTAGCCGCTTTTCGCTTGTTTCATGCGAATTTTCAGGCCGAGTTTCGCCTGTTTTTCCCCCTTTTCAGAAATCCAGAAGCCCCGTACTCTTGGCTTTCATTGAAGGAATTTGACCGGCTTCATTGCCGGTTCTGCCCCAGGCATTATTTATCATCCGACCGCGAGCGGAGAAAGCCCTCCCGTGTATCGAATGCTGGTTGCCGCGAGGTAAGCCCGCCGTTCCAAAGACGGCGCGCGTGCCAAGCCGTGAGTGTGCGCAAGATCGACCGGGAACGGGCTAACGCCTTGCCGGCTGTTGAGCCTAGGAAACTTACGGAGTGAGCCAGCCTTCAGAGCGGGCACAGGTGAACTGTTTTCCAAACTGGTCAAAAAAACTGCAAG
>Ga0302278_10000275_pt1 | contig 67410 bp, 55 predicted proteins | sample III_Bog_N3_2_FD_194543 | JGI IMG/M metagenome (GOLD analysis project Ga0302278, IMG submission 194543) | Peat permafrost microbial communities from Stordalen Mire near Abisko, Sweden - III_Bog_N3_2 | ecosystem: Environmental > Terrestrial > Soil > Wetlands > Peat | place: Sweden: Abisko...
TCCTTGAGAACAAAATCTGACACCGGGCTCAAAATGCACATTTTCAGCCGCCCAGACCATCAATATGCCTGCGCTCAGACAGATTCACGAATGATGCAGGCTAGCGGTCTCCGCGCCCATCAAGACGCGCGTCGAGACCGGCATTCCAGTTCGCCACAAAAACAAGCCGGGGGAGTTTCCCTCCTGTTCTCCCCCGGCATTGTTCCACTTCAACAGGAGGCAACCCAATATCTAAATAACAGGAGTCTATATGACTATCGAAAATAACAGCACCACGTCCCCCACCGTCAACAACGAAGTAGCCATCAAGATCGCTGCCGACAGCCTCATTCGTGCAACCGCACAAAAGAACGGAATGACGTTCGAGCAGGTACCGCAGGAAGCCAAGGACGACGCCTACCGCTACGCCAAAGCAGCCCTTGAAGAAAAGCAAGCCGAAGCCGCTAACCCGGTCTATGCGCAGCTACAGGCTGAACGTGAGGCACATCGTTTGACACAGATGCAACTTGAGGCGGTGAAGCAGACGCGGGTCAACGTAGCCAACGACACCCGCCCCGCCCTTGATCCCGCTATCATCCGCGCAAGGATGGGTGAGAGGGATTGGTTTGCTCTCACGGACTCTGGGCGTCTTCAGAGTATCGGCGTTGACCCCGCCTCCGTTACAGGAGTTGAGAAGCAGCAGATAAAAGAGCTGTTTGGGCGTGGTTGTGACTCGCATTATGCCAACGACTTCTTCAAGCAGAACGCTGGCCGGTATCGCCTTCTGAAGAACATCGCCGTGGTTTTGAACCTGCAAGGCAAGTAATCAGTAAGCAGGATGAGAAGACGGGGTAGCTCCTAGCCGTCTTCGATGCTGGTGGAGGGCAACGGCGAACCTGCCTCCCTCCGCCAAATACCAACCGGACGTAATACGTTCGTCTCCTCTACCCTTGCTTCGCAAGGGCAGCATAGCACATGCAACAGCAGGGGAAAGGAAATTACAGCATGACCAAGTTCCAAGAATTTATGACCTCGCAGGGGTTGACCCAGTATCGACTACATAAGTTGACCGGCTTCACCAAGACACAAATCAGCGAATGGCAGCACGGCAAACACCGCCCCTCGTTGAAATCTGCCCATCGGTTAGCAGTCGCTCTCCGTATGTCCATCCAACTGCTCAAGAGTCAAATAGAACTGAGGGAATGTGGCCAGAACGCTCGTACCCCTGATGGTCAGTTTGTGGCTAGAAGCCAGCAAAACAGCCGTGCGCTTGCTGAAACGAATGATCCTACTCGTACAGCTCCCGCCTACTGCTTGCTCTGCCACCAGATGATAAGAAAAGCAGCGTAGATAGAGGGGAAAGCCTGATTCTGCGCTGGTATTGTCGCCGTCCCACGTCGTCGCAAAAGGTTCGATTTCACCGTTGAAAAGTCACCCGCCGTTATGAACGCTGGCAATGTCACGCAACGAAAACCATGTTCGCCACGGCCCAACATCGACAAAACAGGCTAAATCTATCTATTTAAGAGACTTATAGCCAGAAAACTACAACTTAAACTCACAGCCCCCACCGACTGAACCCGGCAGGGGCTTTTTTGTGTTCGCTACAGGAGAGAAATACATTGTCTACAGCCCCCGTCTTGCCGTTCCCCAGCACGTCACACCAGTTCTTGCGCATCAAGGACGTTTGCAGCCTCACTGCCCTCTCCCCATCGTTCATCTACGCACTACAAGCGAAAGGGCAGTTCCCCAAGTCGAGGAAAATCGCCAGCAAAGTATCCGTGTGGCTTGCGTCTGACGTTCACGAATGGATGGAGCAGCAATGGGAACAGGCAGCATGACCACGCTCACCGCAGTTTCAAGCGGTCGTATTCATCAGCAAGCCACTGCATCATTTCACGCCGTGGTTCCACGTACTCAGCGTGGTCATACGCACCGGAGACTGCCGTGCGGAACTGGTGAGCCAGAGCTGTTTCGATCATCTCGTGTGTGAACTTGCGGGACTCGTTCAACATCGTTGAGCCAATGCCCCTGAATCCGTGGCCAGTCTGCCGTCCGTGGTAACCCATGCGACCCAGTGCCATGAGGACCGCCATATTCGACAGCTTGAACACGTATTCTTTGCTCCCGTTCATCTGTTTCAGTCTGTCCAGAATCTCTAGAGCCTGACGTGACAATGGAACGATGTGTGGTTTATTGGCTTTCATCCTTTCCGCTGGAATCCTGAGCAGCTTCTCTTCCCAGTCAATCTCTGACCACGAAAGACCGATCATCTCACCAGTGCGTAAAAGAGTGAGGGACAGAAGTTTCATAGCCAGTGCCGTCTGTTGCATCCCTGAGTAAGCGTCAATGTCCCTCAACAGTTGCGGCAGTTCTTCGAGTGGAACACGAGCATGGTTAGTTTGAATATCGTTGTTGCGTCCCTCAAAGATGGAATCCGGCTTGATTCCTGCCGCGACATTGGCCTCAATGTGTCCGTGGTCTGCTGCATAGTTCAACACTTGGCGAACCACCATCAGGCTTCTGTCGGCGGTTTCCCTACCATGGGCCTGTTCAATCTGTTTGGCGAACGATACCACCTGTGCGCGTGTCAGTTCCTTGCAGTCGACACCACCAAGTAAAGGCAGGATGTGGTTTATGAGCCGTCCCTTGGTTGTTGTGTAATGCCTGACGGCACTCTTGGTCTTGTGCAGTGCCAGCCACAGCGTAGCCATACTGCCGAAGGAGGTCTCTACAGCGGCCCTCTGTGACTGCTTCTCTACCTGCCGCTGTGCAGACGGGTCAACACCACCAGCCACCAGCTTCCGGGCTTGCTGGTGAGCCTCCCTAGCCTCAGAGAGTGCCACATCTGGGAATTGGCCTAATGCCAATAGTTTCTGCTTCCCATCAAAGCGGTAGCGATAGCGCCACAGCTTCGAGCCAGTCTCTGTGATTTGCAGGTACAAACCGCCCTGATCCCCCATTTTGTAAGCCTTACCTGCCGACCTTGCGCCCTTTACTTCCACTGCTGTAAGCATCTGTCCCACCTCCGTTAGAAACTCAAACTAAAGCGAGGATACCACCAAAAATGAGATACCACCACACCTTTTTACCCTTCAAGGGGCAGCTACCACCAAAAACACCACCAGATAATGCAGGATGGTAGTGGAGTCACGCGGAGGAATGTAGAGGGAAAATAGACGATAAGCCTAATAGAATCAATAATTATACATATAGGCGCAGGAGTAGTATGGAGCCATGTAGAGTGATATGTATTGGGGTGTTGGCGGAGAGAGTGGGATTCGAACCCACGTTAGAGTTTCCCCTAAACACGCTTTCCAAGCGTGCGCCTTCAACCACTCGGCCATCTCTCCAGACTGGGACGCAACTTCTTGAAGTTATCATACTCGGGGCATCTTTTCGCGGAGGGGCGGCCGGAGGGGGCGCGCGGGCCGGGTGTTGCGGAGCACAAATGAAACCGTTTACTTGGCCGCGCCTCTTGATGTATAGTTCCGCCTTGCTCACCCTTCCGGAGTTCGATCTCCGTCTACGGTGAGACTTTACTGGTCGAGGATTTACATGCCTGGTCTTTCACGTCGCGAACTGCTTTGTTCGGGACTAGCCCTTTCCGCATCTTCGTTGGTCGCCCGCTCTGCCTGGGGACGCACTGCTACCCTCCTGGCCGGCTATCCGGGGCCCGCCTCGGCCGAAGCTCTGGCCGCCGTGGCGCCCCGCGAACAGCAGCTCTTTGATTTCGGCTGGAAGTTCCAGTTAGGTCACGGCTCGGATCCGGCGCGCGACCTTGGTTTTGGCAACAGCCAGGGGGACTTTGCCAAGACCGGCGATTTCGATTTCGCCAAGGGAAAATTCGACGACTCCAAGTGGCGCACACTCAATCTGCCCCACGACTGGGCGGTCGAGTTGCCTTTTGTGAATGATGACGTCCAGAATTCGCACGGTTTCAAGCCGCTCGGCCGCCGTTATCCGGAGACCAGCGTGGGCTGGTATCGCCGCGAATTCGATATTCCCGCCGCAGACCTTGGCCGCCGCATTACGGTCGAGTTCGACGGCGCCTTCCGCAGCGTTCTGGTTTTCGTGAATGGCATATTTATCGGACGCAACGATAACGGCTATGCGCCCTTCCGCTTCGACCTCACCGACTTTCTGACCTACGGCCAAAAGAACTACATCACCCTGCGCGTGGATGCCAGCTTTGGCGATGGCTGGTTCTACGAGGGGGCGGGCCTCTACCGCCATGTCTGGCTCACCAAGACCGATGCGCTGCACCTGGGAAAATGGGAGAGTACGGTGCGCCCCGCCCTCAACGGCAACGCGGCCACGCTCACTTTGGGTACCGTGGTTCAGAATGAGGGCAAGCAGGCGGAAAGCGCCAAGGTAAGCTGGCAGATTCTGGACGCAGCCGGCAAGACTGTCGCTACCGCCGAAGCGGCCGCGCAGTCTATCGCTGTCTATGGCGCCGCAACCTTCACTGCGACGGCGAAACTGGCCAACCCGGCGCTCTGGTCGGTCGACGAGCCCACCCTTTATTCGGCCATCGTTACCGTGGAAGCGGGCGGCAAGCCGCGCGATGCGGAGCGCGTTGCCTTTGGCGTGCGCACCGCCGTCTTCGATGCCGACAAGGGCTTCTTCCTCAACGGAAAATCCGTCAAAATTCAGGGCACCTGCAACCATCAGGATCACGCCGGCGTTGGTGCAGCCGTGCCCGATCGCCTGCAGTGGTTCCGGCTGGGCGTGATGCGCGAGATGGGATGCAATGCCGTGCGCACTTCGCACAACATGCCCACCCCCGAGTGGGTCGAGGCCTGCGACCGCATGGGCATGATGATGATGTGCGAGACGCGGCAGATGAGTTCCAGCCCCGAAGGCCTGGCGCAATTGGAAGCCATGGTCAAGCGCTATCGCAACTCGCCTTCCATTATTCTCTGGTCGGTCGGCAATGAGGAGTGGCACTTGCAGAGCGACGAGGCCGAGCAGGGCGCCAAGATCGGGGCCACCATGGTGCGGCGCTGCCACGAACTCGACCCCACGCGCGTGGTTTCCGCGGCGGTTAATGGCGACAACGAAAAAGGCGTCTCCGATGCCTTCGACATCATCGGTTTCAACTACAACCTCAACGGGCCCGACGGCTATCACAAGGAGCACCCCAAGCGGCCCCTTTACGGCTCTGAAACCTCGAGCGCAATTTCGACCCGCGGCGCTTACTCAACCGACCCCATGCGCAACACCGTCAACGACTACGACGGCGTGGTTCCGTGGGGCGAGACGGCCGAGGAGTGGTGGAAATTCTACGGCACGCGCGACTGGGAGGCCGGCGGCTTTGCCTGGACCGGCTTCGACTATCGCGGCGAGCCCACTCCCTACGGCTGGCCCTCCATCAATTCGCAATTCGGCATCGTGGATATGTGCGGATTCCCCAAGGACACCTTCTTTTACTACAAGGCTTGGTGGGGCAAGGAGCCAATGCTGCATCTGTTCCCGCACTGGAATTTCGAGGGCAGGGAAGGCGACGAAATCCCCGTCTGGGTCTACTCGAACCTGGACGAAGTCGAGCTTTTCGTCAACGGCAAGAGCCTGGGCAGCCAGAAGGTTCCGCATCTGGGCCACGTGGAGTGGAAAGCCAAGTACGAGCCCGGATTCATTGAGGCGCGCGGCTCCAAGGACGGCAAGGTCGTCATCACGGAGAAGCGCGAAACCACTGGACCAGCCGCATCGATTCGCCTGACAGCCGACCGCACCGAGATCGACGCCGACGGCGAGGACGTGGCGATCCTCAAGGTGGAAGCGCTGGACAAGGAAGGCCGCCCGGTTCCCGTTGCCTCCAACTTCATCGGTTTCAAGGTGTCGGGAGACGGCGCTCTGATCGGCGTCGGCAACGGCGACCCCAACTGCCAGCAGAGCGACAAGGAGCCCAAGCGTTCGCTCTTCAACGGCCTTGCGCAGGTGATTCTGCAATCGACGAAGAATCCCGGCGAGATTCACATCGAGGCGGTAAAGGAAGGCTGGGACGGCGCCGAACTGACCCCGGCCAAGCTGGTCATCAAGACGAAACAGGTGGAAGCTCGCCCGTCGGTCGGGTAAGGACTCTCCGTCTCAGATCAGTACCAAAGCAGAGAATGGCGGCCTTCGGGCCGCCATTTTCTTGTGGTCTCTTCCGCGCCAGAGCGAGACCAGAATCGTTCGACTCCGATGCGGAATGGTCTCCACTCGACGGAGCGCCGGAGCGGCAAAAAGGGGAGGATTTTGGCATCAAAAAGTGGCATTATCAGCCCAAAAAGGCCCAAAAACGGCCAAAAAAGGGCCAAAATCGGCCACTTACAGTTACTGATCAGTTAACTATGTTTTTTGGTATACTGTTCATTCTTTGCGGCTTACGCTAGTTTCTAAGGTCACAAGTCTGATAATACACACTAGGGGGGGTGGGGGGTAGGGCGATTTTGGGCGTTTTTTTGCCCGATCTGGAGGAGTTTTTCCCAGGTTCAAAACCTGGAAAAGAAGCAACGATCCGGGCCTGAAGGCCTCGCAGGTCCAGCTCTGATTCAGGAGGCTGAAGCCTCCTGCTCCCTCCGCAACCTCCGACACCACAACGGTGGACCTAGAAACATCATGCGCTTATGGGGCGCAATTCTACGCAAGGGAAATTGTCCTTCCTTTCCTTCGCTTTTTGGGAGCGAGGGCGGGTGAGTGCTGAAACCGCCGAATCCTGCCACTGAGTACAGCGTTCTATTGCCACTCGGAACTGTCCCAAGCTGCCAGTCCTTGCTCTGGAATCCTGCCATGGGAAGTCCAGCGGAAAACTGAAACCCGGCCCGCGAACTGCCGATACAAAACTTGATGTCTGATTCAGCCAAACTCATAGCTGCGCCGGCAGCTGCTCGTGATCGAGCTCCGCATGTGCCAACCGTTGAGCTGACAAGCATGGTGCGCCAACCCATTCTGGATCTTCATGGGCGATTACATGGATATGAATTGCTCTTCCAGAACGCCCCTGAAGGCGATATCGGAGTTGACAGCGCTGAGTGCCCCCTCTCGATCCTTGACAATATCGCCCTGTTCGGCCTTGACCTCTTGACGGGCGGGGTGTTGGCCTTCGTCAAATGCACCGCCGAGGCGCTGAATGAAAACCTTATTGCCGTACTGCCACCATCCTTGACGGTTCTAGAAATACCGGCCGCCCTGGAACTCACACCAAAGCTGCTCGAAGCGTGTCGCAATCTTTCAAGGTTGGGCTTCCGGCTTGCGCTGATCGATTTCAAGGAAAGTGAAATGCGGCACCCTCTACTCGATCTAGTTGAATACATCAAAGTCAATTCGACGTGCCTGGATATCAGCAACCTAAAGTCACTCAGACGGCAGCTGCAAGGCCGATCCACGGCGATCGTGGCAGAAGGAATTCACACCCAAGATGCTTACTTGAGAGCGCGTGGCTGTGGGTGCAGCTATTTCCAAGGAGTTTACTTCTGTAACCCCGAGATGATTCGAAATACGAAGGTTCCGGCCAACAGACTATTTCACATCAAGATTCTTCGCCAGCTGTTCAGAGACCCACTGGATCTTAGTACGCTTTGTCCGCTCCTGCTACGCGATGCTGCACTCGTTTATCGCGTGCTGCGATTGGTCAACTCGCCCAATTACGCGATTCGCCATCACGTCAGCTCAATTCAATCAGCGATCATGATTATGGGCGACAATGCGTTTCGAGGCATAGCCACTCTCGCTATCCAATGCGCGCTCAATGCGGGGCAGCCACCGGAGATTCTTCACATGGCTCTGGTGCGGGCTCGGTTCTGCGCGGAGGCTGCACGCCTGTGTAATTTGCAATCCAACGAACAGTACTTGCTGGGGATGTTGAGCTTGCTTCCCGCAATGCTGCGCGTTCCCATGGAAACGCTTGTCCCGCAACTTCCTTTGCGCGACGAAATTCGCCAAGCGCTTCTTGGGGCGGTCGGCCCCGAGCGCTGTCTATTGGCATGGATCGAGTTTCATGAATGCAATAAAGTTTCTGAGTGTCTTACAATCGAGGATACCTATGGTTTCGATCACTTGAGGCTGATGCATATCTATTTCGATGCGGTGGTCTGGGATGCGGCACAGCCCGGTCTCGTTGCCTAATGCTATCGCCTAAGTGGCGAGCTAAACGTAATGACTATCTTGATCATGAAGGTCATTTGCTGCTTTCGGCTTTATGGAAGGACAATGAAGTGTTCAGACTATCGAAGAAGCTCCTTTCAGAGAATAACGAGGTGGTTGATATCGATCCTTTGGAATCGCGCAGCGATTCTCTGAATACGGTGTACGTCCATGCACTCGACAAAGGCTGCGCCAACACATTGTCCATCGCATTAGTCAGTCCGGATGATCAGCGGCGATCCTTGGCCGCGCGCGCTCTTGATGGTCTTCAGGTGGGCATGATTCGGGAGTATCGCGAGTATCCCACCTCGGAAAACCTGCTTAGGATGATGGAAATGAATTTCGACGCAGTCATTATAGAACTGGATAGTAGTCCGGTCGAATCATTGGAACTCATCGAGAGAATCTGTAGCAACAGTTTTGTAACCGTGATGGTGTTTACAGCGCATATGAACGCACCTCTGATTATCAAGTGCATGCGGGCAGGGGCCCGGGAGTTCCTGACAGAGCCGCTCGTTGACGATTCCTGGGCTGAAGCCCTGGAAAGAACTTCGGTTCGCCGACCGGTAGATCGCCCCGGTAAGAAGGCCATTGGCAGATTACATGTGTTCTTCGGGTCAAAAGGCGGAGCAGGCGTTACCACAATCGCCAGTAACTTCGCCGTGCTCCTAGGGCGAGAATCGGGCAGGAGCGCTCTCTTGATCGACCTCGATCTGCCCCTTGGAAACGCTGCGCTCGCTCTGGGAGTCAGTCCTAAATATTCTACGGTCGATGCCCTTCAGAACGTCGACAGGTTGGACTCGCGTCTCCTGTCAAAGTTATTGTGCAGTTATAGCCCCACCTTATCCGTACTTGGAGCTCCAGGGAAATTTACAAATATGGAAGTGTCGAATGAAGCTGTGGACAAACTCATGGCTGTTACGCGGCAGGAATTCGAACACGTCGTGGTTGACTCAGGGTCGCGTCTGGACCTGATCAACACCAAGCTATTTGAAGAAGCGGCCACGCTTTACCTGGTTACAGGGGTGTGCATTTCGGAACTGCGCAATGCGAATTGCCTGGTCTCAAAGTTTTTCGCTAGAGAGAAGTCCAAGCTTGAAGTCGTACTCAACAGATATACTCCGTCTGTATTTGGGATTGATCAGGACCAGATTACGAAGGTTCTTACGATGCCTGCGAGGTGGAAGATTCCAGACGACCATGCGGCTGCGCAGCTAGCGCAGAATACTTCCACACCTCTCGTTGTGGATGACTCGCCAATCTCGCGTATGATTCGTCAGATGGCCAGAGCGGCGTGCAATATGCCGGTTGTCCCCGAAAGGCGAAAGAGGACCATTGGGCTGTTTTGAGTGGAGCAGTAAAAAGCAGACTATTCGATATGAAACCTTGCTTTAGATGAGTTTGAACAGGCTCGTTTTTAGCGAGATGTGTTTGTTTCCTGGATCAGCCGAAGTTTGTAGAGCGGTATTTGAAATACGTGTGCTACGAAGGCAGGCGTGCCGCCTGGAGCTGCTTACATTGGTCTGGCAACCTATTTGGCGGTTCGCTTCCTTGAAGTAGCGGCCTACCCGTCAGTTACTCACGAGGAAAAGATTTTGATTGAAGGAGCCCCCTCGTATCGGGTGGCAGATTCGCATCCTTCCGGAACAGACCCAAGTGGCAGCATCATGTCGTATCCAGCGGACGAGATTCGGTCCCTGGGGGACGGGCAACGAGGCGGCCGTTTACCGCAGTGGGTCCCGGGTACAGCCATTGTGGGGTCGCACGATCATCCCGATTGTTTCTCGGATGATTTTTTGTGCTTGACAATCCGCATAAGACATAAGTAATTTATGCCTATGAACGATAGGCCTAAATCGGGAATGCCTTCGGGGGCATTGCCCATGCTGATTCTGCGCGTGCTGCAAACCCGCTCGCTGCACGGCTATGCGATTGCGCAGAGGATTCACCTGCTGTCCAGCGAAGTGCTGGCTGTGGAAGAGGGCTTGCTCTATCCGACGCTGCAAAAAATGCTGGTGAAGGGCTGGGTGACCGCCGAGTGGGGCATCTCGGAGACCAACCGCAAGGTGCGCTTTTACAGCCTCACGCCCGAGGGCCGCAATTGCCTGGAGACCGAGCTTTCCGACTACGGCCGGGTGACGCAGGCCATCCAGGACATTCTTCGCACCGCATAACAAGACGCGTAAACAAGGCTCGTACAGGAGATCGACGATGGGCGAAATCTTCCGCCGAATCCGCTATCTGCTTCACCGCCGCCGCTTCGACCAGGAGTTGGAGAGCGACATGGAATTCCATCGCGAGATGGCGGCGCGCGAGGGCCGCAACAACTTTGGCAACACGCTGCGCATGCGGGAACAGGCGCGCGAGGCGTGGGGGTGGACGTGGCTCGGCCGCCTGGGCCAGGACCTGCGCTATGCGGCGCGGACGCTGGGCCGCTCGCCCGGCTTTACGCTGACCGCGGTGCTGGTGCTGGCGATTGGAATTGGCGTGAATGTTTCCGCCTTCAGCCTATTCAACATGGTGGCGTTGAAGCCCCTGCCGGTGCCCGATCCGGGCTCCATTGTGCGTCTGGAGCGGCGTTCCCCGCAGAGTTATACCAGCGAGATGCCGTATGCTTCGGCGATTTTTTACCGCGATCACGCCAAGTCGCTGTCGGCGATGATGGCCGTGCTGGGCGTGCCGCCGATGGAGATCGATGGCGATCTACAGCCCACCAGCGCCAGCTTTGCCACGGCGAACTACTTTACCGAGCTGGGAACGGTGGCCGCCTATGGCCGCATGTTCGACCGGGTGCGCGAAGGGGCGGCAAACTCGGCTCCGGTTGCTGTGCTGAGTTATGGGTTGTGGCAGCGCCGCTTTGGCGCCGATCCCTCGGTGGTGGGACGGACGATTCATCTGAACGGGAAGCCGGCCACGGTGATCGGCATTACGCCGGATGCTTTCCCGACCCTCGGCGGCCAGCATCCCGAGATCTGGCTGCCGATAGCCCAGCAGCCGTATTTCGTTCAAGGCAGCAAGGTGCTGACCGACCCCTCGGCAGGCAGCGTGAGAATGTGGGGCCGGCTGGCCGCGGGCGCGAGCCCAAAGATGGCCGCGCAGGAGTTGCTGGCGCTGACCAACGAACTGCGCCGCCAGCACCCCAAGGACATCTGGGATAACGAGTACATCGACATCAAGCCGGGCGCGCATCTGCAGGTGATGCAGCCGGAGATGTATCGCGTGGCCGCCATGGTGGCGGTGCTGACGCTGCTGATTCTGGCGGTGGCCTGCGCCAACCTGGGCGGGCTGCTGCTGGCCCGCGCCGTCACGCGGGAGCATGAAATGGGGATTCGTATCGCCATTGGCGCGAGCCGGGGCCGCATCTTCAGGCAACTGTGCACGGAGAGCCTGCTGCTGGCCTTTTTGGGAGCGGCGGCGGGCCTGGGGCTGAGTTATGCCGTGATGCAGGTGGTCCTGAGCCGGCTGGGCGCGCCCAAGTGGGTGACGGCAACGCCGGATTGGCGGGTTCTGCTCTTTACCATTGGCATTTCAGTGGTGGCGGCGCTCTTCTTCGGCCTTACGCCGGCCTTGCAGATTGCGCGCCAGCGGCAGCGGAAGACCATTGCGCGGCAGGTTCTGATCGGCGCGCAGGTGGCGGCCAGTTGCGTGCTGCTGATTGTGGCCGGGTTGCTGGTGCGGGCCTCGCTCCATGCGCTCTATACCGACCCGGGCTTTGGGTATCAGCAGTTGGTGTCGATCGATCCGGAACTTGGCCAGCACGGTTACACTCCGGCCGATGCGCAGGCGTTTCTAACCCAGATGCAGAGCAGGCTGCTCGCCGTGCCGGGCGTCAAGTCGGTCTCGCTGGTGAAGCTGCCGCCGCTGGGACACACCGTCTCACGCGCGGATACGGAGATCGACGGGCACCCCGTAGCCATCTACCCCAATTGGGTGGATGCGGGCTTCTTTCGGACGATGGGTATTCCTCTGGTGTTGGGGCGCAGCTTCTATGCCGGCGAGAAGAATGCCGTGATCGTGAGCCAGTCTCTGGCGCGCAAACAGTGGCCGGGACAAAACCCGATCGGGCAGAAGTTCAAGAACGGGGACGACAGCTTCCTGGTGGTGGGTGTGGCCGGAAACGCGCGGGTGAACGCCATCAACGACGACGACGCGGTCGAGGTCTACTGGCCGGCGCAACTCGCGGACATGGCCGACATGGTGGTGATGGTGAAGGAGGCCGGTGAGCCTGGAAATCTGCCGCCCATCGTGAAGTCCATCAGCGCAAGCCTCGATCCCAAGCTGTTTCCTGAGACGCGCCAGATCAAGATGCTTTATCACGACAATGTCCTGGGCGTGGAGCGCGTGGCGATGGTGGTGAGCCTTATTGGCTTTGTCGCGGTGCTGGTGGCGGGCGTTGGGATCATCGGGCTGGTCTCTTTCTCGGTGTCGCAACGGTTGAAGGAAATCGCCATCCGGATGGCGCTGGGGGCAAAGAAGGTCCAGGTGCTGGCCGCGGTGCTGCGCCAATTCGCGTGGCCCATTGTGATTGGCATGGGGGTGGGAACGGGGATTGCCGCTGCGGCTTCGAAGGTCCTGCGCAGGGCTCTCTACGGAGTCGATAATCTTGACCCGCTCAGTTATGTGGCGGCCATCGGCGTGCTCGGAGCCATTGTGGTCCTGGCGGCTCTGTTACCCACGCGGCGCGCCTTGCGGCTGGATTTGGCGAAGACCCTGCACTACGAGTGATCGCTGTATCACTTGACGGTCCACGGGGCGCACCGTTCATGCGCCCTTCAAGCCGATGAGCGCAGGGAAGCGCTGGACCGGCCGCGTGGTCCACCTCGCCCTGTAGATTAAGAGTATGGGGCAAGTGGAAGCCAAGTGGAAACCGGAGCTGAGCGCCATGGTGGCGCTGGCCGTTCCGGTGGTACTGAGCGAAGTTGGCTGGGTGGCCCAGGGCATCGTCGACACCATCATGGTGGGCAAGCTGGGGCCGGCGTCGATTGGCGCGGTCGCCCTTGGCAATGCCGTCTATTACACCGCTTCGCTGTGCGGGTTCGGGCTGCTGCTGGGACTGGACACGCTGGTCTCGCAGGCCTACGGGCGCAACGACCACGAGGACTGCCACCGCTGGCTGGCGCAGGGCGTCTATTTGGCCTGCATTCTGACGCTGCCGCTGATGCTGCTGGTGGGCGCGGCCAGCTTCGGCTTTGCGCCCTCGGGCATCGCGCACGAGGTGGCTACCCCGGCTGCCGGTTACCTGCGCATTCTCAACTGGGGCACGCTGCCATTGCTGCTCTATGGGGGCACCCGCCGCTATCTGCAGGCGGTCGGCGACGTCAAGGTCATCACCGCCACCTACATCGCTGCCAACCTGCTCAACTGGTTCGGAAACTGGTTGCTGATTTACGGCCATTGGGGCTTTCCGGCCATGGGCGTGAACGGTTCGGCGCTCTCCACCGTGTTCTCGCGCATCCTGATGGCCGCTTCGCTGCTGGGCTTTGCGTGGCGCTACGAGCGCCGGCGGGGTCATCCGCTCTTCCGCAACTGGCCGGGGCCAAGCCTGGTCAAGCTATGGGAACTGGTGCGGCTGGGAGCGCCTGCCGCCGGGCAAATTCTGCTGGAAGTGGGCGCCTGGAACCTGGCCACCCTCTCCGCGGGCTGGCTCACCCCGGTGGCTTTGGCCACCCACCAGATCGTCTTCAACTACGCCAGCCTCACCTACATGGTGCCGCTGGGCATCTCTTCGGCCGCCGCGGTCTCCGTGGGCCACGCCGTCGGCGCCGGAGACAGCGCCCGCGCCCGTCGTGCGGGCTGGCTGGCGCTGGCCCTGGGCACGGGATTCATGCTGCTGGCTGCCGTGGCGTTCATCACGGTGCCGGGCCCTCTGGTCGCCCTCTATACCCGCGATCCCAGGGTGATGGCCGTCGCCCCCGGACTGCTTGCCCTGGCCGCGGCCTTCCAGATCTTCGACGGCATCCAGACGGTTTCGACCGGGGCCCTGCGCGGCCTGGGTGAGACGCGCATTCCCATGCTGGCCAACCTGGTGGGTTATTGGGTTCTCGGGCTTCCGCTAGGACTGAGCCTCTGCTTCCTGCTGCATTGGGGCATCTACGGCCTGTGGATCGGCATTACCCTGGCTCTGATCGTGGTTGCCTGCACCCTGCTTGCCCGCTGGCAGCGCGACTCCGCGCGACTGACCCTTCCCGCCTGATGGGGTCCATCGGATTGCGGGGATGAATTATCCCCAGACGGGTTATGGTGACATTTTGGTAGCGATTTGCGGAGTTTTTGCCCAAAAAGGAGCCACGCTGCGCGGGTTAGCAAGTTGGCGAGCGGTCGCCAACTTGCCGCAGGTTTCATTCCCCCGTAGGTCGGCGAAGCCGGTGGGAAACCAGAAAGAAGCGAGTGATGGGTCACCCGGTCGTCAACTGCGCCATTTGATCCTGAAGGTGACAGTAATTCCCAACGGAATTACCCAATGTATACACAACTCGGCCAACTCTCATCGTTCGCGCAGGAGTATCCGGGTGTTTCGGACTTCCTAATGCCTGACCGTGCGAGTATCGCCAGGTGGGCCGTGGATACGCGTGAGAAAGAATGTTCCAAGCCGAAGTCTTCGACAAATCGTTGCGGATTTCCGTTTGTAAAACCCGACTTCGTCTCTGAAGATCGAGTTTGCTCGGCGTGACCCACTGGTCTGAGCGAAAGTTGACCTACGGTCTGACTGGCAGATTGCCGACTCTTTGCATTGCTTCTCTTGGAGAAACTCATCGCAGCTCCCGTCGATCTGTTGTCTGCTTGAGCGATGCCAGCCTGAAGCAAGGTGTTGAAGGCTCAAGACGAGAAGAAGGCTGATGAACTACCGCAATCACAATCTATAGCAGCCAGCTCAGGGACGGCTGGCGCGGTGATCTGGTGGTTTATCGATGAAGATAGCCCTGGAGTGCTATATCCGGTGAACTGCGAAGCAGAGCCGTTGCTGGCACGAGTACTAATTCCCCGGCGGCAGAGGCGCATAAGGACTTGTGTGCTTCCAGTTCCTCCTTGGCGCGTTCCATATCGACATTCATAAAGGCTGCAGGCTTGGTGCAGACCCGATAACACGCAGAGGAACGAACCTCGATGTACTCGCTTAGCCTGGACTCGAGAACATTTTCCAGATAACTACAGATTAAGCAACTCATATTTGCTCCCTCTGGCGTTCTGACGGACTTACGGTTGCGGAGATGTCGTCGCTTTACCAATCGAGAATCACCGCTTACGGGGAGCGGACTCAGTTCATTTTGGCCGGATTCTCTGTCTACCTGACTAAGCGCCTTATAGGCAATTCTCATGCCAAAGTGTTGCAGCGCAGGCGAGACATTCACGTTGCTTAGATTGTTAGGCTTAGGAAAGAGAGGTAGAGTTGGATGAGTGCAACTTCGGGAACCCCATAGATCGCTGGCTATGTAATTATTTCAAAAGTGTATAAATTTGGCCGGTAAAATTGGCGGAAGTGTGTGTCATCCCCGTTTTGCTCTTGCGCTTCAGATTATTATTCGCTCGATCTTTTCGAGGCTCGTTTCCTGGCGCCGGCGCTCATAAGAGCGACAATCGATGATTCGCAGCCTGTAAAACCCCGCTGATTCCAAGGAATGGACAAATAGAAGAATGGTCTGCCCGAACACGCCCCTGATTAAAAAGGGATAAACACGTCTTACTATGCCACAACCTTTTTCTATGGCTGGGTTGTAATGGGTATCTGGTTGCATCCGCATTCCAGGAACCCAAGTCTTCGTCTTCGGCATTCGCAAGCAAGACGCAATTCGTCCGTGTGTCCCGGACCTTTCCCAAGCGAAAGACCGAGGGGTATGCGCGCGCGAAGAGGTCGAAGTGGAGATTTTCCCCCTCAACAGTTCCGTCGGCTCAGGCGGCACAACTTAGCTGTATCAGGAGGTTTATTGTGAATCGATTGCTCAGAAAGCTATCCCTGGCTGCTCCCGCTGCTGCTGCTTTGCTCCTCGCCACTTCAACGTTCGCCGCGACCACAAATAGTATCTATCCGACCGAGGGCGGGCGAACCACGCTGACCTTATCAAAGGCGTTCCTGGCAGAGATCACGGCGGCTAAAGCCACCGTTTCAACGGTGCCGGGAGCGCAGCTCGATGGGAATCAGATCGGCTTTGGGTTGAGCACCGGTGAGATCGATTTGGCCAACGCCGAGGGTCAGATCGTCCACAATGGTGGAATCACTCTCACCGCCGGCGCGAAACAGGTCACGCTGGACAGCTTCATCCTGACTACGTTTGGCGAACAGGCGTACGTTTCTGCTCTGGTCATCGCCAACGGCCGATTGGTGGGCCGCGTCAACGTCTTCGACATCACCTTGCCAAGCGACCTGACGCTTCCGATCGTACCCAAGAGCGGCGACTTCTTCCTTGGGGGCCTGACGTGGAACCTGGATCCGGCCGGGGCCTCGGCGCTGAATGAGGCGCTGGGCGTCACGGCATTCCACGACAGCGTTTATGTTGGCTACTCGCTTTCGCTGGTTCTTGTGCCGCTGGCCGCAGACCCGCCTGCCACGACAACCACAACTTCGAAGTAAGCAAAGGATCGGGGGAGGGTACGCACTCCCTCCCCTTCCTGCACGTTCGCACGCGTGAGTTTCGTTGTCTGCAATGCTTTTTCGGCTAAAACACTCCAATTTCATGCGCTTCCGCTTCCGCCCTGCTTTTTTCCCGGAGTCGCTTGAGTTATCCTTGCGTCCTGGGCAGGGACGAATGCGCTTGCCCGTGACTATAATCACACCTGAGTGAGTGATCGGCTCTTGTTTTTGAGAGCTCATCGGAAGGGACTTCGCCCCATGGCGACAGGCAATCTGGCCCTCGGTCAAGAACAGGGCGCACTGAGTACGAGCAAGCGCATTGCAAACGACTTCAGTATTAACGTAGCTACAGTAAACGGCTCCGGCTCCCAATCCGCCAACAGCGTTTTGTTGAAGAGCATCTTCGGAATGGGCGTTCCCGTCAGTGGAAAGAATCTGTTTCCCTCCAATATCGCCGGCCTCCCCACATGGTTTATCATCCGCGCCAGCAAAGATGGCTATGTGGCCCGCAGGCGCGAGGCGGAAATCCTGGTGGCGCTCAATCCCGAGACGGCGCGGCAGGACATTCTGGAACTCCCCCCCGGTGGGGCTGCCATCTACGAGCAGAACATGGACCTCAAGCAGTACCGCGACGATGTCTTCTGCTATCCGGTTCCTTTTGACAAGCTCACCGCTTCCATTTGCCCCGAAGCCAAGCTGCGCAAGCTGGTGAGGAACATGGTCTACGTGGGCGTGGTTTCGCAGTTGCTCGAGATCGATCTGAGCGTGGTGGAGAGTGGCCTGCGCAAGCAATTCGCACGCAAGCAGAAGGTCTTTGACCTGAACTTTGGCGCGGTCAAGGCGGGCTTCGACTATGCTGCCGAAAACCTGCCCAAGCAGGACCCGTTCGTGGTCGAACGCATGGACCAGACGGCGGGCAAGATCATTGTGGACGGCAATGCCGCCTGCGGCATGGGCGCGGTTTTTGCGGGCGTCACGGTGGTTGCCTGGTACCCGATTACGCCTTCGACCTCGGTGATTGAAGCAACCGCCGACCTGCTGAAGAAATTCCGCGTTACCCCCGAGGGCAAGGCTACCTTTGCCGTGATCCAGGCCGAGGACGAGTTGGCAGCTATCGGCATGGTTCTGGGAGCTGGCTGGGCTGGCGCTCGTTCCATGACCGCGACCTCCGGCCCCGGCCTCTCGCTGATGACCGAGTTCTGCGGCCTGGGCTACTACGCCGAAATCCCCGGCGTGATCGTCGATATCCAGCGCACCGGGCCTTCCACCGGCATGCCCACGCGCACCCAGCAGTCCGATCTGCTTTCCGTGGCTTTCCTTTCCCACGGCGACACCAAGCACGTGATTCTTTTGCCCGGTTCGGTGAAGGAGTGCTTCGAGCTGACCTATGCGGCCTTCGACCTGGCCGAGCGCCTGCAGACGCCGGTTTTTGTGCTCTCCGATCTTGACCTGGGCATGAACAACTGGATGTCCGAGCCCTTCGTCTATCCGGAAAAGCCTCTGGACCGTGGCAAGATTCTGACCGCCGAGGACCTGAACCGATTGGGCGGGTTCGCGCGCTACCGCGACGTGGACGGGGACGCCATCGGCTGGCGCACGCTGCCTGGAACCAACCATCCCAAGGCTGCCTATTTTACCCGCGGCTCGGGGCATAACGACGCGGCTGGTTACACCGAAAAGCCCGACGAATATCAGGAAGTGATGGAACGGCTGGCGCGCAAGTTCGAGACCGCGCGCACCCTGGTTCCCGCGCCGGTGGTGGTCAAGAATGGAACCTCGAAGATTGGCTTCCTCGCCTTCGGTTCCACCGACTTCGCCCTGCGCGAGAGCATGGACCAGATCAAGAAGGAGCACGGCCGCGATGTGGATTATCTCCGCATCCGCGCTTATCCCTTCGCCAAGGAGATTCACGACTTTGTCGCCTCCCACGAGCGCATTTACGTGGTGGAGCAGAATCGCGACGCGCAGTTGGCCAGCCTGCTGAAGCTCGATCTTCCCGCCGGACAGGTGGTGAAGCTGCGCAGCATTCTCCACTACAACGGCTTGCCCATCGACGCGCGCACCATCACCGATGCATTTGCCACCAAGGAGGGCTTCTAACATGGCGACCGCAACTCCCACCCCCAAAGTCAACCACATCGGTCTGCCCATCCTGGAGTACCGCGGCGGCAAGTCTACCCTTTGCGCCGGCTGCGGCCACAACGCCATCTCCGAACGCATTGTGGATGCCTTGTTCGAGATGGGCGTGGAGCCGGAGCGGGTGATGAAGATGAGCGGCATCGGTTGCTCGTCGAAGAGCCCGGCCTACTTTCTGAGCCGCGCGCACAGCTTCAACGGGGTTCACGGCCGCATGCCGGCCATCTCCACCGGCGCCATCCTGGCCAACCATACCATGAAGACCATCGGAGTCTCCGGCGATGGCGACTCCGCCTCCATCGGCATGGGCCAGTTTGTCCACCTCATGCGACGCAATTTGCCCATGATCTACATCATTGAGGACAACGGCGTGTACGGCTTGACGAAGGGGCAGTTCTCGGCCACCGCCGACCTCGGCTCCAAGCTCAAGACCGGCGTGATCAACGATCTGCCCGGCATCGACACTTGCGCCCTGGCAATCCAGTTGGGCGCCACTTTCGTGGGCCGTTCGTTCTCCGGCGACAAGAAGCAGTTGCTCTCCATGCTGAAGGCCGCCATCGCCCACAAGGGCACGGTGCTGCTGGACGTGATCAGCCCGTGCGTCACCTTCAACGACCACGAAGGCTCGACCAAGAGCTACAAGTTCATGCAGGAAAACGACGAGCCCATCAACGAGATCGGCTTTGTGGCCAGCTTCGACGACATCGAGGTGGATTACGACTCCGGCGAGATCTATGAAGTCGAGATGCACGACGGCTCCAACCTTCGCCTGCGCAAGCTGCTGGAGGACTACGACCCTACGGACAAGGCCAACGCGGTACGGACCCTGATGGAGGCGCAGACGAACGACGAGATTCTGACCGGCGTCTTCTACATCAACACCGAACAGCCCACCTTTATTGACTTGCTGAACGTGGTTGACCAGCCGCTCTCCACGCTTCCCGAGTCGCTCACCCGGCCGCCAAAGGCGGCCTTCGACGCACTGATGGCGAATCTGAAGTAGGAAAGGCGGTCCTGGTTTTGCGCAACAGAAAAGCCCCGCTGATGGCGGGGCTTTTCTGTTGCGTCCGAGTTGTGGAGCTGCTCTCGAATTGGTGGAACGTACAGCGTGGACCGGGAGGTCCACGCTACAGCCGGCCGGGAGGCGTTACGAAAAGACCTGACGTTACAAAGGGCCGGGGTTATTGCTTCAGCGTCGATCTAACGAGCTGAAGCGCGAATGCCGAGGCCGTTCAGCTTTTCGCGTGCTTTTCCGGCTTCGGGGGTTTGCGGGTGGCGCTGGATGAGCAGCTTCAACTCGTGAACGCCAGCGTCCTTCTTGCCTAGCTGCAGCAACGCAAACCCCTTGCGCAGTTGGGCTGCCGACGCTCTCGGGTTGCCGGGGAAGCCCTCCAGCACGTTGTTGTAGGCCTTCACCGCATCGGCGTAATTCTGCTGCCGGTAGGCCATCTCGCCCAGGTAGAACTGCGACTGCCCGGCCAGGTCGTCCATCGGATAGTAGTGAATCACATCCTGGAACTCTCCGGTGGCCACTTCAAACTTGGCGGCGTTGTAGTCGCGCACGCCAGCCTGGAAGGTTTCCTGCAACGGCGGAGCCTGATTGGCTGAAGGGCCGGGAGCACCCGAGCCGTTTGCGCCAGACATGGACCCCGGCATATTTCCCGCCGGAGCACCCGCCACGGCGGGGGGATTCTGGGCGTTCTGAACCTGCGTCTGCAAATCCTGGATCGATTTATCGAGCTTGGCGATGCGCGATTTCAACTCGTCGACCGAGTCGTTCAGCGACTGCACCTGGCCGGAGACGGTGTCCAGTTTGCCGCCGCCCGCTTCGCTCTGTGCGTTGATCTTCTGTTGCAGGGCATTGACCGTCGCCGTCATCCGGTTGGCGTCGTCCGCGGTCTGCTCGGCAAGGTGTTGTATGACGCCAAAGCGCGTATCCATGGTGGACTGCAGCCGCTGCACCATGTCCAGCAGTTGCTGCACCTGGGTCTGCAGTTCGATGATCTCTTTCGATGCGGCATGGGCCGGCGCGGGCGCCGATGCCAGAAGCGCGGCCATCATGGCTGCAGCGAGAAGGCGATTGCGAAGTGCGTTTGTTTTCAGCATTGCTCACCCATTCAACAGCTTACAGCTTTCAGCTAACAGATTTCAGCGGACAGTTAACAGCTTTCAGCTTTCAGTTACCAGCTTACAGCTAAGAGCCGACAGGGAACAGGCAGCTGGCTTGGGAGTGTTCCCATCCATTTGCCTGGTCCACTGTCGGCTGTCAGCTGTCGACTGTCAGCTCAAATTCTAGCGGTCGATTGTGAAACCGGCGCGGCGATTCTGCTGCCAGCACTCTTCGGTCGACTCGGAGCAGAAAGGCTTCTCCTTGCCGTAGCTGACCACGCGGATGCGGCTGGCCGCGACTCCGGCGGTAATCAGCGCGTTCTTGGCGGCGTCAGCGCGGTTCTGGCCCAGGGCCAGGTTGTACTCGTTGGAGCCACGCTCGTCGCAGTAACCACCGATGACAACCTTCACATCCGGATGGGCGACCAGGTAGCTGGCATCGTGAGCAAGCGTGCCCTGCGCATCAGCGCGGATGTCGTAGGTGTCGTAGTCGTAGAAGATGTCCTGAACGTTGGCCTTGAACTCTTCTTCGGCGGTCATGGTGTTGGTGGGAACCACCACGGCGGGCGGCGCATTCACGGTGACACGCGCGCTGGCTTCGGCCGTACCACCCTCGCCACGGGCAACCAGATGATAGTTGGTCGACACGGTGGGGGTTACCGTCTTGACGCCCGAAGTGGGCACATCGCCGATGCCTTCGATGGAAACCGCCGTGGCATCCGTGGTGCGCCAGCTCAACTGCACCTGGTCACCGGCGGAGACGGAGGTAGGAGTTGCGGTAATCTGCGCGGTGGGCGCGACGGCTGCAATTGGAGGCGGCGGCGGTGCTACCTGAGGCAGCGGGGCCTTCTTGTGGCAACCTGCGACGGCTACCAAAGCTACAAGCAGAACAACTGGTGCAAGGATACGATTACGTCGGTTCAATGGGATTACTCCTTCCGCGAATTCGAGCGATTCTTTCACAATGCCGCTTGTGCATCCTGCTCGATGACGGAATGCGCACCGGCGTACCGATTCGCCTCAACCTCCGAGCGCGAGCTCCGGAAGGCCTATGGCATCGCTACCATCATAGTGCAGTTGAGCCGGATAAACCATGTGACAAACAATGTCACCCTTGGCATTTTTGATTACTTCCAGCTCCAGTTGGGCATGAAGTTGTTGCCGGTGTGGGTCAACTGGTGCTGGTCGGTGCCGTCCGACAGCATCGACCAGATCTCGGTATGTTTGCCGATTTCCCGCTGGAAGACGATGTGGCGAGTGTCGGGCGCCCAACTGGGATAGTCGTTGCTGCCCGCGTCGTGGGTCAACTGCAGCCAGCGCTTGCTGGCAATGTCCATGACGTAGATGTCCTGCCCGCCTGGCGCTCCCGGCCCGTACTTGCGATTCCAACTGAAGGTGAGGAATTGGCCGTTGGGCGCCCAGGACGGCGAGACCGCGTAGCCGCCGTCGGTCATGCGCTGAATGTTGGCTCCGTCCTGGTCCATGACGTAGATTTGCGGCAGTCCGGTGCGTCCGCTGACCCAGGCAATTTGCGCGTTGGTGCGGGGGTTCCAGGTGGGCGCAACGTCGGGTCCGCGGAACGAGGTGATTTTGCGCAGATTCGAACCGCTCGCATCAGCGATGTAGATCTCTGGATCGCCCGACCGCGAGGACGAAAACGCGATCTTGGCGCCATCTCCGGCCCACGCCGGCGACTGGTTGCTTCCTCCTGCCGTGCCGCCGGGGAAACTGACCAGCCGTCCCAACTCCAGCGAATACATGCGCACGGCCCATCCGTCGCGGCCCAGCGATGCGAAGGCGATGCGGGTGTTGTCGGGCGAAATGCGCGGCGACATCGAAATGCTGCCCAGGTGGGTGACTTGGTGCTCGTTTTGCCCGTCGTAGTCCATCGCCCAGATTTCCTTGGTCCCGGTGCGCGAACTGACGAAGTAGATTTTGGTTTCGGCGATGCCGTTGATGCCGCCGCCCAGGCGGTAGATGATTTCGTCGGCAAAGCGATGGGCCACGGTGCGGGCCATGTCGGTGCTGGCCGCCTCGTTGTACTGCTTGCCCAGCACTTGAGGGCTTACGGTATTGCGCACGTCAAAGAGCCAGCCGTAGACCGTGAGCCGGCCGCCGGTTGCCGAGAGCGCGCCAAAGGCCACCATGGACGCATTGGTGGGCGCGGCCGACCATTGCGCCAGATTCATCTCCTGCGGCGCACCGGGCGTGGATTGGGGCGCCAGGCTCTTCGACACCAGGTCGAAGATGCCGGCGTTGGCCAGATCCCCGTAGAGCGTGGCGTCAAAAGCCGCCTTCAGCGCCGGGGTCTGCGGATCGCCGCCGACGGCTTTGAGATCGGCAGCTGCCAACCGAATGCGGTCATTGCCTAAATTGGTTCCGGTGTGAACCCAGTCCTGGGCCGGCAATAAAGAAGCCGAAAAAGAGAGCAGGATGACGAGAGAAAAGAGCAGAAGCCGGGAAAATGCCTTCATGCGATGAGCAATCCTTCCTGGTAAAGACCGGATGGGCTGGCGGGTGTGCAGTCGAGCGGTCCGGTGAAATCGTTCAGAGCTTTTTGTTTCGCCTACTGTGGAACCGATGTCCTGTTTCTGGCAGTATCATTCCGTACGTTGAGTTTGTGCTTTCCCAGGTGCCCAAATGCGAGGCACCTGGGGCACCCATGTTTGGTGCACTCATCTTTGAGTTTGTGCTTTCCCAGGTGCCCGAATGCGAGGCACCTGGGGCACCCATGTTTGGTGCACTCATCTTTGAGTTCGAGCTTTCCCAGGTGCCCGAATGCGAGGCACCTGGGGCACCCGGTTTTGGTACAACACCGATTTGTCAGAAACCTAATACTCGCAAAAGTAAGAGACCTTCAACGTACTTGAATTATAAGACGATGGGAGCTGGCCGAAAGTATCCACGCGCTGCACGCCGCGAATGCACGAGCTATCCAGGGTCGGACTGCCGCTCGACCGGTCGATCTGCACGTCTTTGGGGGTTCCATCCTTGCGAATGGTGAAGACCAGATAAACCCGCGCGCCCTTGGGAGTGCGCGAGTCCACTTCCTTCTTGTTCCAAGTGGTGGTCATCTTGCGGTTGATGGCGTCCACGTACCAGCCGAAACGGCTGGAAAAATCACCGTCGCCCACGGACGTTGGTCCGTTCGAGCCGCCCTGCGATTGCGCGGAGCGGGGCATCGACGAGCCCGCCTGCTCTCCGTACTGAGCGCGGTTCTCCATCTTTGAAACGGTCTGGTGCGGCGGCGTTTTGGGCGGGGTCTGCTTCTGGGCCTGGGCCTGTTTTTGCTTGCTGGAGATGGGAATTGCCGTCTCGTCCACCGTCTGCTTCACTTTGGGAGTGGGCGCGGCGGGGGCCTGGCTCGGCGTGTCTGTGGAGAGCACATTCTGGTTCGGCGGCTGATCGGCGGGCAAGGGCAGGGCGCTGCTTACCAGGTTCACCTGGATCGACCCACCGCTTCCCTGATTGCCCCAGATGCTGCCGTGGAAGTAGCCGCCAATGATTCCGTAGAGAACGATGCCCAGGGCCAGCGCGCCGTGCAGAGCAATGGAACCCATGGCCGGCGCCGCCATCGGCTCCGACGTCAGTTCCTGCTCAAGTTGCTCGCCGCGTTGCGCAAGAGTGCCCATTGCTTATCTGTGACTCTTCCCTGGCCCTAATTCCCGCTCGTAGCCGCGCCCTTGGTGTCGAGAGGCTGCGTCACGATGGAAATGTTGGTGATTCCGGCCTGCTTCACTTCGTCCATGACGCTGGCGAAGACGCCGAAGGGAACTCGCTCGTCGGCGCGCAGATAAATCACCTGCTTGGACGGGTCCGCGCCCCTCTGGTGGAGTTTCTGGCCCAGTTCGTGGACGTTGACCGCCTGGTCGCCCAGAAAGACCTCCTGGTCGCGGTCGATGGTCACCACCAGGCGCTGCTCGGTAATCTCTTTCACCGTGCGCGTTTTGGGCACAGCCACTTCGATTCCCGATTGCAGCACCGGCGCGGTAATCATGAAGATCACCAGCAGCACCAGCACCACGTCCACCAGCGGCGTGATGTTGATGTCTGCCAGCGAACTGCGTGTTTGGCCGTTGCTACTTGTAAAGGCCACGCTCCACCTCCCGGGTGGGTTCGGGAATTGCAGCCCGCGTCGCCGCAGGAGCCTGGCGCACCGGAATCTCTTCCAGGGAGTTCAGCAGCTCGCGGCAAAAGTCGTCGATGGCAGAGGCAAAGATGCGGATGCGCGCCGAAAACTGGTTGTAAGCTACCAGCGCCGGAATGGCCACAAAGAGGCCAGCGGCAGTGGCAATCAGCGCTTCGCTGATGCCCGGCGCCACAGCCCTGAGCGTTGCAGTCCCCGCCTGGCCCAAACCATGGAAGGCGTTCACAATGCCCATTACGGTGCCGAAAAGACCCACGAACGGACTGGCGGAGGCAATGGTCGCCAGCCAGGTCATTCGCCGCTCCAGGTTGGTCACCGCTTCGCTGGCCGCCGTTTGCGCAGAACGCTCCAGGGGAACCAGGTTGCGCGGCGGGCCCGAGCCACCGGTCTGGCGCTTGTAGGTCTCGTATACATCTTCAAAGACCCCCGCCAGCGGGCTCAGCTTGTAGTCCGCGGCCAGCGTTGCAATCTCCTGCAGGCGACTCGCCTTGCGGAATGCCCGGATAAACCTCCGGCTCTCCTTGGTCGCCTTGCTGAAAGTGGACATCTTGCCAAGAATTACGGTCCACGAGTAGAGGCTGGCGCACAGCAGCAGCACCAGAACGGCCAACCCCACGGGGCCGTTGTTCATGACCATCTCAAGCAGCGCACTCGAACCCTGGGCCAGCGACGGCGTCCCCTGGGCCGCGCCGCTATCGGCCTGCAGCATTAGGACGAACACAGCAGTCAAAATCGGTATTCACCTCACTTCCAACGGTAACAGACCGCGAGACGCGCTCCAAGTTATCGATGTGGTCCCTCTGCCGCTTTCGGCTTTCATCTCCGGGCCAACGGAGAGGCCGTTCATGCTATGCTGCGCTCGGATTCCCGTTGCGTTTTCTGCTCGCGCTGAGTGCCTTAACTCCCGCGGCAAGTGGCTTGAGCAGCGAGAGCGGGAGCGGAAATTCGACAGGAATTTCAGGTCCCATGCCCAGGCCTTTTTTCTGGCAGATGGCGTGGGAAACCACGATCAACAGGCAGCCGTTCTTTTTTCGCGAGGTTTGCTCCACCATGCTCGTCGAGTTGCGCGCTGAAAATTACGCCGTCATCGATCACGCCATCGCCGTCTTCGGCCCGGGCCTCAATCTGCTCACCGGCGAAACCGGCGCGGGCAAATCCATCCTGGTGGATGCGCTGGCCCTGCTGATGGGCGGCAAAGCCTCGGCCGAGGTGGTGCGCCACGGCGCCGACAAGGCGGTTGTCTCCTGCGTCTTCGAGTCCACGCAAGGCGCCGAGGCCATTCTGGAAGAGAACGGCATCGACTCCGGCGGAACCGAAGTGATTCTTCGCCGCGAAATCCTCTCCACGGGCAAGGGGCGCGTCTTTGTCAACAATCAGCCGGCCACGGTCGCCGTTCTGCGCCAGCTCGCGCCCGAACTGGCGCTGGTTCACGCGCAGAGCGAAACCGTCTCCAGCTTCGACCAGGCTCAGCAGCGCACTCTTCTGGATCGTTTTGGCGGCATCTCCACCGACGCAGTGGCCCAGGCGCATGCCCTGTGGCGTCAGGCCGCTACCAAGCTCGACGAACTTCTGCAGGGCGAACAGGACCGGCTGCGCATGGTCGATCTGTGGAGCTACCAGAGGAAGGAAATCGAAACGGCTCACCTGGTGTCCGGCGAGGACGAAGCCCTGGAAACCGAAAAGCGCGTGCTGGCCAATGCGGAAAAGCTCTACGCCGCCGCCATGGGCGCCTTCGATCAGCTCTACGAGGGCGAGTCCTCCGCCGAAGGCTCTTTGCGCGCCGCCTTGCGCAACGTGGAAGAACTGGCCCGCTACGATGGGCGCTTCGCTGAGGCCGTGCAGCAGCTTGCCAGCGTCCGCGCCACGGTCGGCGACCTGAGCGCCAGCCTCCGCGATTACACAGAGACGCTGGACGCCAGTCCCGAGCGGCTGGGCCAAATTGAAGACCGTCTCGCGCTTCTGGACCGCCTGAAGAGAAAATACGGGACCACCATCGCCGAGGTCATTGCCTTCGGAGAGGAAGTGGTTCGCAAACTCGCCGAAGTGGAAGACCGGGACGGGTTGCTGAAAGTCCTGCGCAAGGATCTGGAAGAAGCCGCGGCCGCGTATCGGAAAGCCGCCAACGCCCTGACCGCCGAGCGCAAAGCCGCCGCCCAAAAGCTGGCCAAGCTCGCCGAAAGCCAGATCAACTCCCTGGCCATGAAGGTCCGCTTCGAGGTTGCTGTTGCCGAGAGCGCGCAGCAGTCCGACTGGACCGCCCACGGCTGGGACCAGGTGCAATATCGCATCGCGACGAATCCTGGCGAGCCGCTGAAGCCGCTGGACGAAATTGCCTCCGGCGGCGAAATGAGCCGCGTGATGCTGGCCCTGAAAGTGAGCGTCGAGGAGGGGGCTGTGAAGCCGAAGACGAAGAATCCCACCCCGCGCACCCTGGTCTTCGATGAAATCGACATCGGCATCGGAGGCCGCGCCGCTGAAGCCGTCGGGCAGAAGCTCAAGTCCCTGGGCCGCGGACAGCAGGTGCTGTGCGTCACGCATCTGCCGCAGATTGCGTCCTTCGCCGACCAGCATTTTCTTATCGACAAGCGCGAGTCCGAAGGCCGCACCCGCACCAAGGTGAGTCTATTGGACGACCGCGCCCGCACGCATGAAGTGGCCCGCATGTTGTCCGGCGCCAAAGTGACGGAAACCAGCCTGCAGCACGCGGCGCAGATGATTGCCAGCAGCCGGTAGTTATTTCGTCGCGTGCATCGTGCCAGCAAAGAGGCTATTCTGCCGTGAATTCCTGCGCGGATGAGCAAGTCTGACCAGCCACGGTCCCCTGCGGCCGCCGTATCATTCACTCCTGTAAGGAAGCCCTCGATCTTTCCATGCCAACCTGGCAGAACGAGTGAAACACGAACAGGAGACAAGCTATGGACCTTTCGGATCTGACCAATATGCAATGGGCAATCATCATCACGGGTGTGGTGCTTGTGATTGCCGTCTCGGTGGCTGTGATCGTGCTGCAAAAACGCCGGACAGCGCGCTTGCGCGCCCAGTTCGGCGCCAGCGAATACGATCGGGCCATAAGAGAAGGCGGCGGCCGGCGGACTGCCGAGGCCAGGCTTGAGAAGCGCTCGGACCGCGTCGAGGCATTCCACGTGCGCCAACTGGCTGCCGGTGACCATGAGCGCTTTGTGGCGGCCTGGGAGAGAGTGCAGGCGCACTTCGTTGACGGCCCCTCCAGCGCGGTGCACGAGGCCGACGAGTTGCTGCGCGATGTGATGACTGCTCGCGGCTATCCAGTAAGCGACTTTGAACAGCGCGCCGCGGACATTTCCGTGGACCATCCGCAGGTTACGGTGAATTACCGTTCAGCCCACAGCATTGCGCTTCGGCAGATGAAGGGCCAGGCCACCACGGAAGAGTTGCGCCAGGCCATGATTCACTACCGGACGCTTTTTGAGGAACTGGTCGCCGAGCCGGCTCTTCAGGGGACGAAGCGAGCCCTCTGATCCGGATCGGATTTTTCTGCAGCCAGTAACGCCGGGGCCTCGCAAAACCTCGGCTTGGTCCAAGGTCCCACCGGGGTATCGGCCCGTTTTTGGGTTTCGACCCCCCTGAACCAGTTCCGACGCCCCTGAACCAGGGAATTGGTATACTGGCAAAGTGACCACAACTGTCTTCAATTCCTCCTTGAACGGTACTCACGCCGGGACTTCCCCCAGTCAGAAGAGGGTGTTGTTGCTGAAGCCGAGAGGCTTTTGCGCCGGTGTGGTGCGTGCGATTGATGTCGTCAAGATTGCGCTTGAAACCTTCGGCGCGCCCATCTACGTTCGCCGCGAAATTGTCCATAACAGCTATGTTGTCAACGAGCTGGCGGAGAAGGGCGCGATCTTTGTCCATGAGATCGACGACGTGCCCGACGGCCAGCGCGTCATCTATTCCGCCCACGGTGTTTCACCCGCGGTGCGCGACGTGAGCCGGGGCCGCAACCTGAAGGTGATTGACGCCACCTGTCCGCTGGTGACCAAGGTCCACATCGAAGCCGTGAAGTTTGCCAAGCAGGGCTACTCGCTGGTGCTGATCGGCCACCGCGACCACGACGAAATCGAAGGCACGCTGGGCGAATGCCCTGACGTGACACAAGTGGTTTCGAATGTGGCGGAAGTTGCGGCGCTCAGTGTCCCCGACCCCAACCGGGTGGCGTATTTGACGCAGACCACGCTCTCCCTGGCCGAGGCGCACGACATTATTCATGCGCTCAAAGAAAAATTTCCCAATATCGTCGGGCCGCACTCCCAGGATATTTGCTACGCCACTGAGAACAGGCAGGTTGCTGTACGCAACGTGGCGCACCTGGCGGAACTGGTACTGGTGGTTGGCTCGACCAACAGTTCGAATTCCAACCGCCTGGTGGAGGTTTCACGCAACCTGGGGACCATAGGGTACCTGATCGATAACTCCCAGGCCATCGATCCGGCATGGCTCAAGGATGTGAACACGGTGGCCGTGACGGCCGGCGCCTCGGCTCCGGAAGTTCTGGTCGAGGACGTGGTGAATTATTTGCGACAAAACGGTTTTGGGAGCGTCGAAGAAGTTGAAGTCATGCCGGAAAACGTGCGTTTCGGGCTGCCGCCGGAGATTGTTCAGGCCATTGGCAGCGCGGGTGGCGGGGACCAAGTGCACATAGGGTAATCCGGATTCCGCGCGCCACGCGGTGCGATTGCCGGCATGGGCGCCAGGTGTCAAGTAATAAACAAAGCCCCGCAATCCCAGCCGTTCGAGTAGAGTTGCTGGATGGATAAGATAGGCCCGGCTTCGTCACGACTAAATCCGGGCTGGTGCAAGGGGCTTTCGATCCGGGATCTCCGGACAGAAACTGAGGCATTTCAAAGCGCATGAAAGCAAAGCAGGGAATGGTGCAAACCGTTGCGCCCAGATTTGGGCGGCTGGATGCGGATTTGGCGGATGTGGACTCCGCGATTGTCCGCTCCCGGGACTTCCTGCTCTCTCAGCAGCATCCCGAAGGCTATTGGTGTGGGGAACTCGAAGCCGATTCCATGCTCGAGGCCGATTACATTTATCTGCACACGGTGCTTGAGAGCGGCGATCCGGGCAGGTTACAGCGCGCGTTTACCGAGATGATGCGCTACCAGAACGAAGACGGCAGCTGGAGCATCTATCCCGGCGGACCGGGCAACCTCTCGCTCACCGTCAAGTGCTATTCCACCGGCAAGATCATGGGCCTGACCGCGGACGAGCCGCGCATGGCCAGGGCGCGCAAATGGATCCTGGCGCACGGTGGCGTGGTCGGGTGCAACACCTTTACCAAGATGTATCTGTGCTCGCTGGGCGAGTACGACTACGACGCGGTTCCGGCTATTCCGCCGGAGATCGTGCTGTTTCCCAAGTGGTTCTACTTCAACATCTACGAGATTTCCTCGTGGTCGCGCTCGATTCTGGTTCCGTTGGCAATCATGTATGCCAAAAAGCCCTTCAAGAAGCTTCCGCCGGAGCAGGGAATCGACGAACTCTTTGTGGGCGGGCGCGCCAACGCGAAACTCCGTCTTCGCATGGATCGGAAGTCGATTGTCTCCTGGCGCAACTTCTTCATCATTCTCGACAGGATCATGCACGTGATGGAGGCCGTCCACATCCGGCCCCTGCGCACGCTGGCCCTGAAGCATGCGGAGAAGTGGCTGCTGGAGCGGCTGGAAATGACCGACGGCCTGGGCGCCATTTATCCGGCCATGCTGAATGCCATTATCGCCCTGCGCTGCCTGGGCTACTCCGAGGACGATCCGCAGGTGATCCGCGCGCGGGACGAGTTTGAGAAATTGGGCATCGAGGAGCCGGCCAGTGAAGTGATGCCGGAGCCTACTTTCCGCATGCAGCCCTGCGTTTCTCCGGTGTGGGACACCGCGCAGGCCCTGTTCGCGCTGGGCGAGGCGGGCGTGCCGCGCGACGACGCGCGCATGATCAAGGCCGCCGACTGGATGCTTTCAAAGGAAGTTCGCCACAAGGGCGACTGGGCCGTGAAGGTGCGCAACACCGAACCCGGCGGCTGGTACTTCGAGTTCAACAACGAGTTCTATCCCGACACCGACGACACGGCGCAGGTGCTGCTGGCGCTGAACAAGGTGGACAATCCCCGCGAGCGCTATCAGCACGAGGTTACGCAGCGCGCCATCCAGTGGGAGTTTGCCATGCAGTGCAAGAACGGCGGCTGGGGCAGCTTCGACAAAGACAACACCAAGATGATCTTCCAGTACATCCCCTTCGCGGATCACAATGCGATGCTCGATCCGCCCACGGTGGACATTACGGGAAGGATTCTGGAGATGCTGGCCAGCTACGGCTTCACGCGCGGCGACAAGCGCGTGGAGAAGGCCATCAAATTCATCTTCAGCCAGCAGCAGCCGGATGGAAGCTGGTTTGGCCGCTGGGGCGTGAACTACATCTATGGCACCTTCCTGGTGCTGCGGGGGCTGGACGCGATCGGCGTCGACCATCTGGAACCGCAGGTGCAGCAGGGCGCGGAGTGGATCCGCATGGTGCAGAATTCCGATGGCGGCTGGGGAGAAACCTGCGGCACCTACGACGATCCGGATTTGCGCGGCGAGGGCGAAAGCACTCCGTCGCAGACGGCCTGGGCGCTGCTGGGACTGCTGGCCGCGGGCGATGATCGTTCAGACTCGTTGGCCAAGGGCGTGCGCTGGCTGTTGACACATCAGGAACCAGAAGGCAGTTGGGACGAATCGATGGGGGAGGGAGCTGTTCGCCAAAGTATCATCACCGGAACGGGCTTCCCCCGCGTGTTTTATCTGGCTTACCACATGTATCGCCAATATTTCCCGCTGATGGCTTTGACCGGCTACAAGCGGGCCATGGAACGCGCCGCACTCGGCGTTGGAGGATAATCTAAAGATGGCTATTCCTATCTCCCAGATGTGGACGGTGTCCACGTATGTGCTGAAACAGAAGCTGACCGGCACCAAGCGCTTTCCCCTGGTGCTGATGCTGGAGCCTCTGTTTCGTTGCAGCCTGGCCTGCGCCGGCTGCGGCAAGGTGCAGTATCCGCCACATATTTTGAAGAAGCAGCTTACCCCCGAGGAGTGTTTTGCCGCGGTGGACGAGTGCGGTGCGCCGATGGTTTCCATTCCCGGCGGAGAACCGCTGCTGCACCCGCAGATTGTTGAAATCGTCAATGGCCTGATTGCGCGCAAGAAGTACATCTACCTTTGCACGAACGCTCTGGAACTGAAGCGCCGCCTGCCGGAGTTCACGCCGTCCAAGTACCTGACTTTCTCGGTGCATCTGGATGGGCAGCGCGAGCACCACGACTTCTCGGTTTGCCGCGAGGGCGGGTACGACATCGCCGTCGAAGGCATCAAGGAGGCCGTCCAGCGCGGCTTCCGCGTGACCACCAACGCAACGTTCTTTGACGGCACCGATCCCAACAGCGTGCGCGCCTTCTTTGACGAAGTGATGGGCATGGGCGTGGAGGGCATCATCCTTTCGCCCGGCTACAGCTACGACAAGGCTCCCGATCAGAACCACTTCATGGGCAGGGCACGCGTGCGCCGCCTGTTCCGCGCCATTCTTTCCAATCGCAAGCCGACCTGGAAGTTCAATATGTCGCCCTTGTTTCTGGAATTCCTGATGGGCAACCGTACGTACGAATGCATTCCGTGGGGCATGCCGACCTTCAACATCTTTGGATGGCAGAAGCCCTGCTACCTGCTTCAGGACGGCTATGTCGATAGCTTCAAGGAGTTGCTGGAAACCACCGAATGGGAGAATTACGGTGTGGCCAGCGGCAACCCCAAGTGCGCCAACTGCATGGTTAGTTGCGGCTATGAGACGCCTGCCATTATCGATGGTTTTGGCTCGTGGAAGGGCTTTTTGGCCATGGTCCGCGGCACCTTTAATAAATATCCCGACACGGGCGCGCTGAAACTGCTGGACGAGGCTGCGTCGCATTTGCCCGCGGCGCTAGTGCAGATTGAAGAGCCTGCCAACAGCCTTGAGGAGACCCACGCATGAGCGCCGAAGTGAAGAAATACACCATGGAACAGGTTGAGGCGCTGGAGCTGGCTCCCGGTGCGGAGCATGAAGACCTGGAGGGCTGGATTCCGGAACTGGCCACGGAAGAAGAGCTGCGCCAGGCTCTGGAAAAAGCTTTCGATTATCGCGGCGATGTAACTCTCACGCTCAGGAGCGGGGAGCGGATTGAAGCTTTCATCTTCAATCGCCGCACCGGCGCAACGCTGGCCGAATCCTATGTGCAGTACTTCACCCCCAAGGCCCCGGAAAAGCGCAAGGTGAGTTATGCGGAGATAGCTCGTCTGGAATTCAGCGGCAAGGACCGCGCCGCCGGCAAGCACTGGGAAGACTGGGTCAAGAACTACAATGAGAAGAAAGCGGCCGGCGAAAAGAACATTGGTCTTAAGCCGGATGCGTTGGAATAGCGGGATGAGCGGAGTTAGCGGTGTTAGCCGCGCTTCGCGCGTGTTAGCGGAGCTGGTATTGACCACCACTGCTAACTCCGCTAACATTGCCGACTCCGCTACCTCCGCAAACCGCGCTAACTCCGCTAACACCGCTACCTCCACCATCTTCGCTAGCATCGCCAAACTATGAAAGTCTTCCTTACAGGCGCGACGGGATTTGTAGGTCACCATGTGGCGCGAGCTTTGGCCGCCGAGGGTGCGGAACTGCGCATGCTGGTGCGCAAGACCAGCAATCTTGACCATCTCGAAGGCATCGACGGAGAGACGCAGGTGGGCGACCTGGCCCATCCGGAATCTTTTGCTTCCGCGCTCTCAGGTTGCGACGCAGTGGTACATGTGGCCGCCGACTACCGGCTCTGGATTCGCGACCCCCAAGCGATGTACCACGTCAACGTGGATGGGACGCGCGATCTGTTGCGGCTGGCTCGCGAGGCTGGCGTGCCGCGCGTGGTCTACACCTCCAGCGTGGCCACCATGCACTTTCGCACTGACGGCATCGTCATCAACGAAGACACGCCGGTATCGCTGGCCGACATGGTGGGCCACTACAAGCGCTCCAAGTTCATGGCCGAGCAGCAGGCCATTGCCGCCGCAAAGGATGGGCAGCAGGTCATTATCCTCAACCCCACCACCCCCATCGGTCCCAACGACGCCAAGCCCACGCCCACCGGCCAGATTTTTGTAGATTTTCTCAAAGGCAAATTTCCCGCCTATATGGACACCGGGCTGAACCTGGTGGATGTGGCCGAGGTAGCCCGCGCGCACGTGGCCGCGCTGACCCTGGGGCAATCGGGCCATCGCTACATTCTGGGCGGCGAGAACCTGACCCTGAAGCAGATTCTGGACAAGATGTCTGCTATTACTGGCATTCCCTCGCCCTCGATGAGAATCCCCTTCGCTGTCGCCGCCACCTACGCGTTTTTCGAGGAGTGGATCACCGGCCGCATTCGTGGCAAGGAGCCCCGCGCAACGCTCGAAGAGGTGCGCATGGGCCGCAAGAAGATGTACGCATCGAGCGCCCACGCGCAGCAGGAACTGGGCTTCCGCATCATGCCCGTTTACCCGGCCATGCGCGCCGCCATCGAGTGGTTTCGCGCGCACGGCTACGCGCCCCAGGCATGACCAGAGTCGTCCTCATCGCCGCCATGGCCGGCGAGCTGAAGCCCATGGTGCGCGGCTGGCAGCACGAACTCCGCAACGGCATTCATCTCTGGCGTTGGGGCTTTCTGGACGGCAAGGGGAAACAGTGCGAGTGGGTTGCGGCCTGTGCCGGAGCGGGCGTGGGAGCAGCCACGCGAGCTTTCGCGGAAGTCGAGAAAGACGGTTCCATCTCTCAAGTTATTTCCATCGGATGGACGGGCGCCTTGAGCGAGGAGTTTGTGCCCGGAGAGGCTTACCGCGTCTCCGGAGTGATTGACGCCCGCACCGGGGAGCGCTTTCCGGTTGCCTCGGCTACAGATGAATGTTGGCTGGTTACCAGTGCCAAAGTCGCCGACGCAAGCGAGAAACAGCGGCTGGCCACGACTTACTCCGCGGCCATGGTGGACATGGAAGCGGCCGGCGTGGCGCGGATGGCGGCCATGCGCGGCATTCCCTTCAATTGCATTAAAGGAGTCAGCGACGGATTCCGGGAGAAGTTACCCGATTTCAACCGCTTTATCTCCGCCAACGGGCAGTTTCATTTGGCCCGGTTCATCCTTTTTGTTCTCATCCGGCCCTGGCACTGGCCGCGGCTGATGCGGATGGGCGAGAATGGTAAGAAGGCCGCCGAGCGGTTGCAAGCGATTCTGCTCGACGATCTCGATGAAAGTTCATCCATCAGGAAGCGAAATGCCTATCCAGACCGTGGACGTTGAAAACGAAAAAGGGGCGAGTCTCCCCACCGCCATGCGGGCCGTTGTGTACCACGGCAAGAACGATCTGCGCCTGGAAGTTGTTCCGATTCCCGCGATCGGCGCAGGCGAGTTGCTGGTTAAAATCGCCACCTGCGGCATCTGCGGAACCGATCTGAAGAAGATCCACACCGGCTCGCACACCGCGCCGCGCATCTTCGGCCACGAGATGGCTGGCACCATTGTGCGGGTCGGCGCAGGCGTGACCAATTTCAAGATCGGCGAGCGGGTGATGGTCTTCCATCACGTTCCCTGCGGCGCGTGTTATTACTGCCGCAAGCACACCCCGGCACAGTGCCTGCAATACAAAAAAGTGGGTTCCACGGCGGGCATGATCCCTTCCGGCGGCGGCTTCTCGGAGTACATCCGGGTGATGGACTGGATTGTGGCCAATCGCGGCGTGATCCGGATTCCGGACGGCGTACCCTTCGAGCAGGCGGCCTTTATTGAGCCGGTCAACACGGTTCTGAAGGGCGTCAAGCTGCTCCATCTGGCCGGGGACGACACGGTGCTGGTGATTGGCCAGGGGCCGATTGGCCTGATGCTGGCCGCGCTTTCACGCCGCACCGGGGCGCGCGTGCTCACCTCCGATCTCTATCCCGAACGGCACGCCATTGCGGCCAGGTTCGGACTGGACGAACCTATCGATGCAGGAACGGAAGATGTGGTGGAACGCGCCCGGGCGGCGACCAATGGCCGCGGAGCCGACGCGGTGATTCTGGCCGTGGGCGTTAATGCACTGATCAAGACGGCAATGGCGGCGGTCAGGCCGGGCGGCCGCGTGATGCTTTTTGCCCAGACCCAGCACGGCGAAGTCATCATCGACCCCGGCCAAGTGTGCATGGACGAAAAAGCCCTGCTTGGCTCCTACTCTTCCTCGTTCGAATATCTGGATGAGGTGACCGACCTGGTTCTGGGCGGCTATCGCCACGGATTCGATTTGACGCAACTGATTTCGCACCGCTTTCCGCTTGAAAAGGCAGTGGAAGCGATTGAGGTAGCTTCCCACCCCCAGGCAGACTCGATGAAGATTATGATTGAGCCTGTCTCCGGGGCGGGGGCAGATTAGGAGGAACCGGATGGCGACAACCATGAAGGCTGCAATCCTCCACGGCCGTGAAGATGTCCGTATTGAAGCGGTTCCGGTTCCCGAGGCGGCCAAGGGCGAGTTGATCGTCCGCGTGGGGGCGGCCTTGACCTGCGGCACGGATTTGAAGGTTTTTCGCAGAGGCTACCATGCGCGCATGATCGTGCCTCCGGCGCTGTTTGGCCATGAACTGGCTGGAACCGTGGTCGAGACGGGTGAAGGGGTTACGGATTTTGCTTCCGGCGATCGCGTGGTCGCACTCAATTCCGCACCCTGTGGCCACTGTTATTTCTGTGAGCGCGGCCAGGAGAATCTCTGCGACGATCTGCTGTTCAACAATGGCGCGTATGCGGAGTTCATCCGCATTCCCGAGCGCATTGTGGCCAAGAACACGCTCCATGTGCCGGACCATGTGGCCCTGGAACACGCGGCTCTGACGGAGCCGCTGGCCTGCGCGGTGCACGGCTTTGAGGATTCGCGCCCCCATCCGGGAGACATTGTGGCCATCATTGGCGGCGGCCCGCTGGGGCTGATGATGCTGCATGTGGCAGCGCTTGCCGGGTGCGAGGTGGTGGCCATCGTCAAGCACGACGGCCAGGTGGAAGCCGTCAAGCAGTTGGGCGCGGCGCACGTGGTGCAGACGGCCAACATTCGCAAGGCCATCCGCGATACCCGCGCCCTGACGCCCAAGAACCGCGGCGTAGACATTGCCATCGAGGCGGTGGGCGTTCCCGATGCCTGGGAAGAAGCTGTGGAGATGGTGCGCAAGGGCGGCACGGTGAACTTCTTTGGCGGATGCGCAACGGGGACGCACGTGAACCTCGACACCAACCGGATTCATTACTCCGACATCACGTTGCGCGCCACTTTCCACCACACTCCGGCCATGTGCCGCAAAGCGCTGGAACTGATTGCCAGCGGCCGCTTCCAGGCAGGAGCTTTCATCACAGGCCACGCGCACCTCTATGAACTCAACCGCGTTTTTGAGAAGCTGATGAACCGCGGCAGCGAGATCAAAACCGCCATTGTGCCCTGAGGAACCCGATGACCACGGCAACACCGCAATTGGAGAATGAGGCGCTCATGGCTCGCGGCTGGGCGGCGCTTCCCGCCAGCTATCGCATGCCCGAGGTGGCGCCTACGCTGGCCGAGGCGCGCGCCTGGTGCAAACATCTGGCCGAGTCGCACTACGAAAATTTCCACGTCGCCTCGTGGTTTCTGCCCCCCGCGCTGCGTCCGCATTTTCATTCGATTTACGCTTACTGCCGCGTCTCCGACGACCTGGGCGACGAGGTGGGCGACCGCTCCGCAGCCCTGGCGCTGCTGGATTTCTGGGGGCGTGAGCTGGACGCCTGCTACGAGGGCAGCGCACGCCATCCGGTCTTTGTGGCGCTGGGAGAAACCATCCGCGCCTGCTCCATCCCCAAAGAGCCGTTTGCCGATTTGCTGGTGGCCTTTCGCCAGGACCAGGCTGTGACCCGCTTCGCCTCTATGCAGGAAGTGCTGGCCTACTGCCGCTACTCGGCCAATCCGGTGGGGCGCCTGGTGCTTTACGCCTGCGGCGAGCAGAGCGAAGAGCGCTTCCGGCTCTCCGACGCGACCTGCTCCGCATTGCAGTTGGCGAACTTCTGGCAGGATGTGAGCGTGGATTTCGCCAAGGACCGCGTGTACCTGCCGCAGGACGACATGCAGTGCTTTGGCGTCACGGACGAGACCATTGCGCAGGGCATTGCCACGCCGGAATTCCGCGCCCTGCTGCGCCATGAAGTGGATTACGCGCGCTCGCTCTTTGAGCAGGGACTGCCGCTGATCGGGATGGTGAGCCGCGACCTGGCACTCGACCTGGACCTGTTCAGCCGCGGTGGGCTTGAGATTCTGCGCGCCATCGAGCGCCAGGAGTACGACGTGCTCACCGCGCGGCCGGCCATCACCAAGGGCGCCAAACTTGCGCTCGCCCTGCGCGCCGTCAGCGGCAAGCTGCTGCCTTTTCTCGGTCTGGGCAAGAACGCGGGGAAAGCGGCTTGAGCACAGTACTGACCATGGATCGCTCCCAGCTGGAAGACGCCTATGCCGCCTGCCGCGCCATCGCCCGGCGCGAGGCAAAGAATTTTTATTACGCTTTCGTCGCCCTGCCGGAGCCGCGCCGCAACGCCATCTGCGCCATCTATGCCTTCATGCGCAAGGCCGACGACCTGGCCGACGACGAAAGCCTCTCCCGCGAGGAGCGCCGGCGCCGCCTGGATTCCTGGCTGGCCGATTGGCGGGTCGTTTGCCACGGCGGAGACTCTTCCAATCCGGTCTTTCTGGCCGTGCGCGATGCCACCGAGCGCTTCGGGATTCCGCTCAAGCTTCTGGATGAACTGGTGGCGGGAACCACCATGGATCTGAAGCCGGCCGCGAGCGACGCGCCCGACACGTACCCCACCTTCGCGGACCTGTATGGCTACTGTTATCTCGTGGCGTCGGTGGTGGGACTGGTCTGCATCCGCATCTTCGGCTATTCCGACCCGCGCGCCGAAAAGCTGGCCGAAGAAACGGGCATTGCGTTCCAGTTGACCAACATTCTGCGCGATGTGGCCGAAGACGCCGAGCGCAATCGCGTCTATCTGCCGCTTGAAGATCTGGCCGCCCACGATGTTACGCTCGATTCTCTGCTGCATCGCACGCCCGGCGCGCCGCCCAGCGCCAACGAGCGTGCGTTGCTGGAAACGGTTGCTGTACGGGCCGAGGACTTCTACGGCTCGGCAAAGAAGTTGCTGCCGCTGATCGATCGCGAGAGCCGTCCGGCGATGTGGGTGCTGGTTTCCATCTATCACGGCCTGCTCAAGCGCATCGAAGGTGCGGACTATGACGTGTTCTCCAGCCGCGCCAGCGTGCCCATGCGGCGCAAGCTCGGCATTCTAGCGGCTGGAATGGCGCGCATGGGCTGGGCGCGGCTGACCGCCTGATGCGAGAGAAGGTGCCGTGCAGAAAATGGAAGAGGCGTTGACCGTTTCGCGGCAGAATCCGGCAAAGACAGTGACCGTGATTGGCGCGGGCGTGGCCGGCATGAGCGCCGCGTGTGCGCTGGCGGAGGCTGGTTTCCGCGTGCAACTGGTCGAGCGGCGCGGCTATCTGGGCGGACGCGCTTCGTCCTATCTGCATCCGGGCGTCAATGAAGTCATCGACAACTGCCAGCACGTGCTCTTCGGCTGCTGCACCAATCTCATCGGCTTCTATCGCCGCATCGGCGTCGCGGATCGCATTCACTGGACCAGCGAAATGACCATGATTGAGCCCGGCGGACGGCGCTCCGCGCTTGGGCCTTCCTGGTTGCCAGCGCCCTTACACGGACTACCCAAGCTATTGACCGCTCACGCCTTCACGCTGGCTGACAAACTCGCCCTCGGCCGCGCTTTCAGCGCCTTGATGCGGCCCGTTCCGGCAGATTCCACAGAATCTTTGGGCGCGTGGCTCAGGCGCAACGGCCAGACCGAAGGCGCCATCAACCGCTTCTGGCGGCTGGTGATTGCCAGCGCGCTCAATGCCGAGATCGACCAAATCTCTCTGCCCTATGCGGCCAAGGTCATCCGCGAACTGTTCATGAATTCAGCCCAGGCGGGCAGCATGGGCATGAGTACGGTGCCGCTCAGCGATTTATACGCGGGCGTGATTCCATTCCTTGAAGCGCGCGGCGGCAGCGTTCACCTGAACACGCATGTGGAAGGCGCGGCGTGGGACGAGGAAACCTCGCAGTGGACCGTGCACACGCGTACCGGTGAGCTGATTTCGGATTCCGTGATTGCGGCGCTGCCGTTCGAAGCGATGCAGGAATTGCTGAGGCATCTGCCGCCGGCGGAAGGCGCGGAGAAGCTGGCGCGGCAGATGGAGCAGCATGAGCATTGGCCCATTTGCAGCGTGCATCTGTGGTTCGATCGCGAGATTACGGAGCTCGAACACGCTGTGCTGCTGGACCGTGAGGTTCACTGGATGTACAACCAGTCGCGGCTGCAGACCGGACGCGACGGCCATTACATCGAGCTGGTGGTCAGCGCCACGAGGTCTTTCGCTGCGCTCAAGCGCGAAGAGGCGATTGAGCTGGCCCTCAGCGAACTGGCGGAGTTTTTTCCGCAGGTGAAAGAGGCGAAGCTCGAGAAGGTTGCGCTGGTGAAGGAAGTGCGCGCCACTTTTGGAGTGCCACCGGGAATCGATCGGTCGCGGCCATCTGCCGTTTCGCCCTGGCCGGGTCTCTTTCTGGCCGGCGATTGGGTGGCGACCGGCTGGCCCTCGACGATGGAGAGCGGCGCGCGGTCTGGGCACCTGGCGGCAGAGGCGATCTGCGCAAGCGTTGGTGAACCGCGGTCGATTCTCAATCCGGATTTAGAGCCGCGCGGACTTATGCGGTGGTTCGCCTAACTGAACGATCTGAAGAGCATGATTCTCAACGTCTGCGCCGACATTCCCCGTGCGCGTGGAACTCGATGGGGAATATACTGGGAAGCTTCTATTTCGACGGATAGGAGTTGAGATGCCTGAAGCCCGTGTGACCTCGCACCAGCCCTCCCCTGAAGCTTCCCCCGAAAAACTCCCGGCAATGGCCTCGATCATCCGAGAGTTCTTCATCGATTTTCTCAGCAGCCTGGTACCTGGCTTCCTGTTCACAATGTTTGCCATTCCCCTGGTTATTTCAACCGGCGTGGTCCTTTCCCGAGGCCAATTCGCCTGGAACACGATTCGCGCTGGTATGGAACCATACCAGGCTGAAATGGTGTGCCTGATGTTTGTTCTCTCTTATGTGTTAGGCAGCGTCTTCTCCAGACGAGACCCGAAGGTTCCGGACCAGAAGAGTGCCGCTCACATTCTGATGAAAGACTGGGCCAGCAGAGGCCGCGCTGTCATTCAGCATCGCGGGAGGTTAGTCGAGAGGAATGCCCTCTGCCGCTATCTTTCCCGTCTTTCCTGGTTTCGCCGCTACCGAATGGCAAAGTTTCTGGCCGAAGGAGAGGGAGGGCAGTTCCCCTATTCCCATCTCTACGAGTATCTTGCGGCTCGCGGACTCAAGCATCTCGCAGAACATGTTCCATGGCGCGGTGAAGACCGCGAGATAGACGCTCGATCCAAAATGTTCATCAATATCTTGAAAGTCCGCCTGCAATTCGTCAATCAGAAGCAGTGTGGAGAGATTATCCGCAACGAAGCGCATATTCGCATGATGTCCTCAGTCTGGTACGCTGCGCTGCAGCTGGAATATGTTTATCTTGTCTTGCTGTTTCTGCTGCTGGCGTTTTCTCCGTTCAACAATACGGCAAAGGCTCCGGAGTTCCTACCGATCCTGATTTTGCTGGTTGTTTTGTTGGGCTCAGCGGCATGGCTGCGACGGAGCGTCATCAAGTTTCTCCATTACCAGCGGGTTCGGGAGATTGTCTACGTGTTGGAAACCGCCCACACCGCGTGGAGAAACGGGCAAGACAATATCTTTGAAGGCCTGCAATATGCACCGCATGCTCAATAGGATGCCGCGAGGTCTATTCCTGACGGAGTGAGTCTAATGCGCCAGCAGATAGACTCCGATGCAAACCAGCACGGCGGAGGCCCAGCGGCGGCGGTCCACATTTTCCTTGAGGATGAACTTGCCGGCGATGGCGTTGGTGACCAGCGTGAGCGAGGCCGAGGCGGGCGCCACCAGGCTCAGGTTCAAGTGGTTCAGCGCGAAGAGCAGAGAGAAGAAGGAGAGCGCCAGAAAGCTCACCCCGGCAAAAAAGAGCGGGCAGGTGAGGACGGCGCGAATGGCGCCCTTCATGCCGGAGACGGCGCGAATTTCATCCAGGTCGCCGACGGACTTCATGGCGGCGGCGGTCAGCACTTCTCCGGCGGTGGAAGTAAGAATGATGGCGGCGATCATGGCCGCTGCCGACCAGGGACCGGGCGTGACGGCAAAATAAATCATCGTCATAGCACCTGCTCCTCTTGAAGGACGGCTTCCGGTTCGGCTGCGGGTCGCTCAGTGAGCGGCGGACCTTGCGCAACGAACCCCACTCCCACCGTGATCAGCAGGATTCCCGCCCAGCGCTCAAACGAGATGGGCTCATGCAGCCAGAAGCGCGAGAGCAGCGCGACAAAGACGTTGCCAATGGCGGTTGCCGGAAGGACATAGGTGAGGTCAGCCCACGAAAGCGCCGTCAAATAGCAGGCAAAGAAGCCGATCAGGAGCCCAATCCCCACAGCAATCCAGGGCGTAAAGACGGCGGCAATCAGCGTTGCGGGATGAGCGAGCGAAATGGCCGGTAGGCGGGTCATGCCGCGCGACAGGCAGGTGTCGCCCAGCGGTGCGCAGATGGCCACCAGTGCCAGAATGAAGTATTGCCGCGGCGATAACTTGGCTTGAGACATTCGTGCTTTCAAGGAGCCCTTCGTACAGGCGAACGTAAAAGGAGGGCGGACGCCATGGCGCCGCCCTCGATGGGAAACCCGGGTGTAGTTCCTAGACGCCGGCGCTGACAGGAGCGGGAGGATCGAGCGGTTTCCCGCGGGCCACCTTCACCATCTTGTTGCGCTGTGCGCGCAGCTTGAGGAAGGATTTGGCTTCGACGTAAAGCCGTCCCAAATCGCGATTCAGGAGCGCCTTCCAGACCACGCGGAAAGCGGCCTTGGGCCGGAAGAAGTACTCGTCGTAGAAGCGGTGCACCATCTCCAGCACGTAGTCGGCGGGCAGGCCGGGATACTCGATGTGCGCCAACTGGTGGCCGCCTTCATCGCTCATGGACGTGGCATTGGTCATGAAGCCGTTGGCCTTGACGTAGTCGTAGAGCTCGGTGCCGGGAAGCGCGTGAGCGATGGAAACCTGAATCGTCTCCACATCCAGCTTCTTGGCAAATTTGATGGTGTTCTGGATGGATTCCTTGGTCTCGCCGGGCAGGCCCAGGACGAAGTCTCCGTGGACGCTGAGGCCCAGGTCGTGGCAATCCTTGGCGAAGGCCAGCGCGCGCTCGACGGTGGCGCCCTTCTTGATGTTCTTCAGAATCTGCGGATCGCCGGACTCGAAGCCCACGATCAGCAGGCGGCAGCCGGCATCCTTCATGGCCTTCAGCGTCTCGCGGTCGGTGGTGACGCGCGAGGTACAGCTCCAGGTCAGGTTGAGCGGCTTGATCTTTTCGCAGAGCTCGACGGTGCGGGCCTTCTGGATGTTGAAGGTGTCGTCGTCGAAGAAGAACTCTTTTACCTGGGGGAAGTTCTGCTTGGCCCAGGCCAGCTCGGCGGCCACGTCGTCCGTGGAGCGCTTGCGCCAGGCGTGTCCGCTGAGCGTCTGCGGCCACAGGCAGAAGGTGCACTGCGCCGGGCAGCCGCGCGTGGTGTAAAGCGCGATGAAGGGATGCAGCAGGAAAGGCACGTTATAGCGCGTCACGTCCATGTCGCGCTTGTAGATCTTAGTGGCCCACGGCATCGCGTCCAGGTCTTCCACCTGCGGGCGGTCGGGGTTGTGAACGATCTTGCCGTCCAGCCTGTAGCTGATGCCCAGAATCTCGTGGAGCGGCTTGCCCTGCGCGTACTCGACCACGGAGTAGTCGAACTCGCGGCGGCAGATGAAGTCCAGGGCCGGGCACTCGTTGAGCGCCTTTTCCGGGTCGGTGGTCACCGGCGGGCCGACAAAGGCGATGCGGATCGCAGGATGAGCCGCCTTGATGGCCAGGGCCAGATGCTGATCGCTTTTCCAGCCGATGGTCGAGGTAAACAGCACCAGGAATTCGTAGTCCTTGCAGATCTTGATGGTCTCTTCCGCGGAGACATGGTGCGGGGACGCATCCAGCAGGCGCGAACCCTCCAGCAGGCCGGCGGGGTAGGTGAGCCAGACCGGGTACCAGTAGGATTCAATTTCGCGCGTAGCGGGCCAGCGGGAACTCGCGCCGCCGTCGAAATTCTCGAACGAGGGCGGATTCAGAAACAGCGTCTTCAAAGGCATAGGCATCCCCTTTATTCTAACATTTCGGCATTTTCTTCGGTTCCGCGGGCGATCTGTCGCGGTCTTGCGCCGGCTCTATTTCGCGTGCAGTTCGTGCAGCCAGTCTTCCATGTGTCCCAGGGCGCAGAGCAGGCTGAGCCGCGCCTTGGCCAGGTCAAATCCCGCATCCATTGCATCCAGAAGCTTTTGCTGCTCGTCGATGCGGGCCAACTGCTCGGCCTTGGGGGTGAGTTGAGCAGGCGCGCCCGGTCCGCTGGCGGCGCCGTTTCCCAGCTCCAGTTGCGCCAGCACGGACTGCAACTGCTCGCGGGCGATCTGCTGTTTTAGACTCGCGATTTCAGCTTCGGCATCCAGTTCACGCAGGCTTCCTGTCAGTTCGGCGATTTGTACCTCGCTTTGCCGTTGGGCTTGCTCTGCCTCGACGGTGGCACGAAGGGCATCGGCTGCCGACTCCTTGGCTTTGGCGTAATGGCCAATGTCAAAAACCGGAATCTGGATCGAGAATCCCGAACTGAAGTTGTTGGGCGGGAGGTTTCTGACATAGTAATCGTCGGCGTTGTTCAGCAGTTTGGTGCTGCGGATGTACTGCGCGTTAAAGACGATCTGCGGGAAGAGTCCGCTCAACGAGTCGCCGCGCGCCACCTTCTGTTTGGAACGGGCGAGCATCAGCGCGGAGTCGATGCCGGCGGTGCTGCGTTGGGGCTCATCCGCACGGACTTGGGGAATTTCCGGAATGGTAGCGCGATCCGGTGAGATGGAGCCTGTGGGGAGTCCGGTGAGTGCGGAAAGCTGCTTGGAAAGGGTCGCCGCGCGCGACTGCAGGTGCAGATGCCGCAGCTTGAGCTGGGCTGCCGTCAGTTGAGCCTGCAACAGTTCGCTGAGCGGATCGACGCCGGCTTCGGTGCGCTCCTGCTCGATTTTAACCAGGCGTTCCGCAGAGAATTGCTGACTTTGTGCAGCTTCCAGTTCGCGGTCCACCGTCTCCAGTTCCAGATAAGCGGTCGATGCGTCCAGTGCCACTTGTTCGCGGGCATTCCTCAAGTTGAGTTGGGCAGCTTTGAGTCCGATGCGCGCTGCGTCAATGTACTGTTTCTGAGGAAGGTCAAAGACCAGCGATTGGACGGTTCCGCTCAAGATCGAAGGCACACCCCCGGTAAAACCAACCGAGGGGAACGCGGGAAGTCCTGATCCGAGCATCGCACTCGGCAGGAACACATCCTTTGTCCTGGATAGCTCTGCCTGAGCCCTCATAACGTCTGTGTCGGCCAGCTTGACGGTGCTGGAGTTGCGCTGCGCCAGGTCCACCACTGTGGCCAGCGAGACCTGTGCCGGCAGCAGCGAGGGAACCGCGGCCAGCGCCATGCCTACCAGGATGCGCGCCCAGGTCTTCGTCGGATTGTGTCCGTTTCTCACGTGCTCTCTTCCGATCAATGTTTCAATTCCTGAGCGGGCTTGTAATCGTGCGCCAGGGCCAGAGCCGCGGCGCGTTCCCGGCTGGCTGCGGCCGGGTCTCCCAGCTGCGCCTTCAAAACGGCCAGCTGCGTATGCGCCACAAAGACCGGCGCTTCTTCAGTAAAGCGAGGGCCGGCCAGGTACTGCTCCAGCAGCTTGGCGGCCAAATCCGGGTCGCGGTGGCAGGCCCGCAGTACGCCGGCTCCGTTATAGAGCGCCACGCCCGACTTTTTGTCGTGCTGCGCCGCGGTTTCTCCGCTGCGCAGAGCCGACTCCATCTCCGTCCAGCGCTCGCGCCTGCGGTAGAAGCTGGCCAGGGTCATCCACTCGAAGGCCGGTTGCGCCGAAGCGCCAATCGCCTGCTTGAACTGCTGCTCGGCGGTGGCGTAGTCCTTGCGTGCCTCGGCGATGCGGCCGCGCAACAGGTGGGCGCGCGCGGGGTCGAATTTTCCCAGTTGCGCCGCCACGGTTTCCGCCTTGTCGAGCCCGCCGCCCACCACGCTGGGAGCATCATGGTAAAACTCGCCCAGGTCGGCCAGCGCCTCTGCATTGCGGGGGTTCAACCGGGCGGCTTCTTCAAACTCAGCGCGCGTCCGTTTAGCCAGCGCATAAGCGCTCAGGAACGAGGCCCGGCTCGCCTTCTCGCCAAGGGCGCGCCCCAGCCACATGTGATCGTCCGAGTTCTGAGCGTCCAGCTTGACCGCCTGCTCGCACTCGTCCGCGGCCCTGTCCCATTGCTCCAGCGTGTACAGCACGCGGCACTTCAGGTTGTGCGCTTCGGCGGGACCGGCGCTGGGCTGGGCAACCTGGTTGAGCAGCGCCAGAGCCTTGTCCGCCTGGCCGGCCTGTAAAGCCGCGTTGGCCTGGGCCAGTTGGTCCTTGCCGCCCTCGGCCGGGGCAGCCATCGCCGTGGCTGCCGCCAGCAGCACCCAAAAGAATACCCTCACCGTACGACCTTGATGGGAACGCCCTCCTGCAAGGGCAGTCCATTGGTTGTCCCGGTCGCCACCCAATCTCCCTCTGCAAGTCCGGAAAGAATGGCGGCCTGCGTCAGGTTGATGGTTCCGGTGGTTACCGCGGTTCTGACCAGCCCGTCACTGACAATTTTGTAGACGAAGGGCTTGCCGCCCTCGGAGTGCAGCGCTTCGCGCGGTACGGTCAGGGCGTTTGCCTCGTTGTGGGTGGTCACCTTCACCGTCACATTGGTTTCCGGCAGCAGCCCGCCGTCCGGATCGTCGATCTTCACTTGCACTTCGCCCACATTGCGGGTGCCGATGGTGATGACCGTGACCGGCGTCCTCTCAATGTGCCCGTTCCACACGCGATCCGGCTGGGAGTCGCCGTCCCACTTGATTTGAATCTTCTGGCCGACCGCCAGTTTGCCGATCTCCGGCTCGTCGAAATAGGCCAGCACGCGCTCGTGGTGCAGGTTCGCCAACTGCAAAAGCAGCTTTCCGGCCTCCACATACTCGGTGCGTCCAGTATTCAGGCTGTAGATGGTTCCCGCGGCGGGGGCGCGCACTGAGGTTTGCGCCAGAACCTGCCGCGCGGCCGCGAGATTGGCCTCAGCCTCGGCCAGAGCAGCCTTGGCGCGCTCTATCTCGGCGGACGAGTAGCGATTGTGAGCGCCTTCCTCCGATGCACGGAGACTGCCTTCCGCTACATCCAGACGCTGGCGAGCTGCGGCCACTTCGCCGGCTGAAGCCGCTCCCGTCGAGTTGAGCTTGGTCAGGGCCTCCAGGCCCCGGCGCGCTTCGTCGCGTTCCAGACGGGTACGCGCCACGTCGGCTGACGCCATCTGCTGTTCCTGCTGGGTTCCGTTGTGATTCGCCGCTTCCAGCGCGGCCTGGGCGGACTTCACTCCGCTCTGGGCCGACGCCACGCGTGCACGCGCCTCCACATCGTCCAGTGTCATCAGGAGCTTGCCTGCCGGCACCACATCGCCGGTCTGTACATAGACCGATGTGACCGTAGTTGCGATGGGGCTGTGGACCTCGAAGTTTACCTCGGGCTCAACGCGGCCGTTGGTGCTGATGGTGCTCACCAGAGGCGCACGAGCCGCCTGAGCCGCATGTACCGGCAAACGTTCCCTGGTCATGGAACGAACCGAGAAAAACACCACAATCAGTACGACCGCCGTGCCTAACCAAAGCCATCGCCGGTTAAATTGCTTTCTTTCTTGTGTCATTCAGGCAACCAACGCCAGTATATAGGACGCTCAAACGAACCCCGAGGAATCAGAAAAATGCGGTGGTCAAGAATTGGCCGCAAAAAGCGAAGCCTCGTACAATCGAACCATGGCTTCAGAACCCCGCTATACCGACGACCACGCCAAGGCCGGCCTCGAGTTCGCCTTCCCCGCCATCGAAACCTGGCAGAACCAGTTTCCGGGCTACGAGATTGTTATCGAGGACCCCGAACTGACCTCGGTCTGCCCCAAGACCGGCCTGCCGGACTTCGGCATCCTGAAGATTCGCTACATGCCCCGCCAGCGCTGCCTGGAACTGAAATCGCTCAAGGAATATCTCTTCAGCTACCGCAACCTGGGAATCTTCCAGGAGAACATCGTCAACCAGGTGCTGGAAGACGTGGTGAAGGCCTGCGATCCGGTGTGGGCCGTGGTGCATGGCGACTTCCGCCCCCGCGGAGGCATCACCACCACCGTCGAAGCCCGCTGGCCCCGACCCAAAGAATAGTCGCCACTCTATGCCGTGAGCTCCGCTTCGGCGCAAACTTCGAGTCTTCCGCGGTTCACTGTGATATTCGTGTTGAATCGCTTCGATCCGGCGAGATAAACATCGATTGGCAGTCACTACCCAGCCTCGGCTCGCACGCATCAACCCTGCCATGGGGACGCTGGTGCTGCTCATCGGCCTCAACCTGCTCAACTACATCGACCGCTACATCCTGCCCGGCGAAGTCTCGCTGATCCAGCGGGAGTTTCACTCCACCGACCAGCAGATGGGCGCTCTGACCACCGCCCTGTTCCTCTTCTACATGATTGCCGCGCCCCTGACCGGCTGGCTCGGCGACCACTTTCCGCGCAAGCCGCTCATCATCTTCGGCGCGGTGCTGTGGAGCGTGGCCACGCTGGGCACCGCATGGGTGCACAGCTACACGACCCTCTATATCCGCCACGCTCTGGTCGGCGTGGGTGAGGCCACCTTCGGCATCTTTGCCCCTGCCGTGCTGGCCGACTTCTATCCGGAACGCGATCGAAACCGCATCCTTTCCATCTTTTATTTGGCCATTCCGGTGGGCGCGGCGCTGGGCTATCTGGCCGGAGGCGAACTGGGCAGCCTGTGGGGCTGGCGCGCGCCCTTCTTTGTCTGCGCCGTTCCCGGCCTGGTGATTGCGGCTCTCTACGGCTGGCTGGGACGGGAACCGGTGCGCGGCTCCAGCGACCATGTACGCTCCACCACGGATCGCTCCACCGTCCTCGGCCTCTTCCGCAATCCCGCGTTTCTGACGGCGACCTTCGGCCTGGCCGCGCTTACCTTTGCCATGGGCGGCATCTCGGCCTGGGTTCCGGAGTTCCTGCGGCGCTCAGCCGGCTTCTCCGCCGGCAACGCCAGCCTCGCGGTCGGGGCCATCACCGTGATCGACGGCATCGCCGGAACGCTGGTGGGCGGCTGGATCGCCCAGCGCTGGCTGCGTACCGACCATCGCGCGCTCTACCTGCTCTCCTTTTGGAGCGTTGCCCTCACCTTGCCCTGTGGCGCGCTGGCTTTCTTCGGTCCCCCGGCCTGGACCCTTCCCTCGCTCTTTGCCGCGGAGTTCTTCCTCTTTCTCAACACCGGCCCGCTCAACGCGGCCATCATGAATTCGGTCGCCGGCCCGGTCCGCGCCACCGCCGTTTCCCTGAACCTGTTTTTCATTCATTGTTTCGGAGACACCTTCTCACCGCAGATCATCGGCTACCTCTCCGACCGTTCGAAAAGCCTTCGCCTCGGTTTGGGCGCCACGCTGGTCTCGCTGGTGGTTTCCTGCGTGATTTTGCGGGCCGGCGCACGGTTTGCGCCGAAGTTCGAGGAAGGCGCCTGAATCCGGCCAAGGGGACAGGAATTCTGTAGACAAGCTATACCTATATGGGCATAATTGACTCGTGAAGCAAGACCTCAGAACGCTGCGCTGGATTGGGTCGGCAAAGAAGGACCTGTTGGCGATGCCGGATGAGGTACAACAAACCTTTGGATTTGCCCTTTATTACGCGCAGATTGGCCTGCTCCACCCAGCGGCAAAGCCACTGAAGGGTTTCGGTTCGGCGGGCATCGTAGAGATTGTCGAAGATTGGCGCGGGAGTGCATACCGCGCAGTCTATACGGTGCGATTCGCGCGGGCTATCTATGTCCTGCACTGCTTTGAGAAGAAGTCGAAGCGCGGTATCGAGACACCCAAACGAGAGATGGATTTGATTCGCGAGCGATTGAAAGAGGCCGAGATGCAGGCCAAAGGAGGCGGGCAATGAGCAGTGCTGCTGAAGGCAAAGACGTATTTGCCGAACTTGGCTTTCCAGATGCAGCAGAGATGCTGGTGAAGGCTCAATTGGTGGTCAAGATCGCCGAGATTCTGCGGGAGCGGGGATGGAGCCAGGAGCGGTCCGCCAAGGTTCTGGGCCTGACCCAGCCCAAACTCTCGAAGATGCTCCGTGGGCAGTTTCGCGGCATCAGCGAAGTCAAAATGATGGATTGCCTTGTCCGGTTGGGACGCGAAGTCAAAATTGTGGTCGGACCGGGTTCCGAGTCCGCCAGCGGGCGTGTGGAAGTGGTGGCGGCTTAAACCCTTCGCACTAACTTTCTGACCGACCGCAACGGAATGGCTTTTGTAGAATCGGTGAACGAAAGATTAAGTAACCGCCTTTACTTCTTTGGCAGCGTTTCCTGGTCGGCTGAATTCATGAAGCCGCGGCGGCCGCCCTGGGAGCGAAGATTCGGATCGTTCACCGCGGGACGGCCCTGGTCGGCACTGAAGCCGCGCACCAGCTTCGGGTTGGGCCGGAACTTCGGCGGCCCGCCATAAAACTGCCGCGCATGGCTCAGGACCATCCCCGCCCGCCCATGCATCGGCCGCACAATCCCGCGGATGCGCACGTCCATGTCGCGGTATTTGCGCAACTCTCCCACCTCGTCGCGATCATCCACCAGGCTCACGATAGTGAATCTGCAGTGCTCGTCCGGCGTATCGGGCGTGCACACGTCCAGGAAGCGCGTCCCGTCCGGAAGTTCCACCACATCATAAATATGCGCCGAAACGCAGATGTCCTTGTTTAACAATTCAGTGGCTTCGTCGGCGGTAACGCACGCCTTCTGGGTTGCGGCAAAAGCCAGCCCGGGCAAGACTGCGGCAAACAGCACGACCCAGCCGAATCGGCTCAGAACCACGGAAAGCCTCCCACGGAAGATTGCCGAAATCCTAGCGCGAAACCGGCGGGAAGGGAAGCTAAACCTCTTTTAATTGCAGACCTGGCCGATATACAGTAACGGTTGCCTATGCTTACGAAGACAGTCAAGATCGGAAAGCGCGGGAACGGCTTATGGTTCCGCATCCCCGCGGCGATCGTGAGAGAGCGAGACCTTAAGCCAGGTGATGAAGCACAGATTACTCAAACAGCAGAAGGCGAATTTGAGTTGAGTCGTGTTTGCTGTCAAACAGGAAAATCGAGAAAATCCTCACTTTTCGCTGAGCCACAATCTCTCCGATTTAGCGCGTCCCCACCAGCTCCCCGCTCTTCGCGCCCTGCCCGTAGTGGCTCTCGACGTAGTTCTCCAGAATCTGCTGGAATTCGGCCACAATGGTATCGCCGTGCAGGGTCTTCAAGAGCTTGCCGTCGACGTACACCGGCGCCTTGGGTTCCTCGAAAGTGCCCGGCAGGCTGATGCCCAGGTTGGCGTGCTTCGATTCGCCGGGGCCGTTGACCACGCAGCCCATCACTGCCAGTTTCAACTCCTCCACGCCGGGATACTTCTTCCGCCATTCCGGCATCGAGGTGCGCAGGAAGCTCTGAATCTGCTCGGCCAGCTCCTGGAAATAGGTGCTGGTGGTCCGGCCGCAGCCGGGGCAACTGGTGACTTGTGGCGAGAAGCTGCGGATTCCCAGAGATTGAAGAACCTGTTGTGCGGCCAGCACTTCTTCCGTGCGGTCGCCGCCCGGCTTGGGCGTCAGGCTCACGCGGATGGTGTCGCCGATCCCGGCCAGCAACAGCGGCGCCAGTCCGGCTGTAGAGGCAATCAGTCCCTTCGAGCCCATTCCCGCCTCGGTCAGTCCCAGGTGCAGCACGTAATCGCAGCGTGCGGCCAGGTTGGTGTAGACGTCGATCAGGTCGCGCACCCCGCTCACCTTGGCCGACAGAATGATCTGGTCGTGGCCCAGCCCATAGTGCTCGGCGGCGGCGGCTGATTCCAGAGCGCTCACCACCATGGCTTCCATCATCACTTCGCGCGCCGGCAAGGGGTGTGCCTGCTTGCTGTTCTCGTCCATCATGCGCGTCAGCAGAGATTGGTCCAGCGAGCCCCAGTTCACGCCGATGCGGACCGGCTTCTGGTTTTCGATGGCGCACTCGATCATGACCTGAAAATTGTCGTTGTCCTTCTTGCCGATCGAGGCGTTGCCGGGGTTGATCCGGTACTTGGCCAGCGCCCGCGCGGTGGCGGGGAATTTTTTGAGCAGCAGGTGGCCGTTATAGTGGAAGTCGCCCACGATGGGCACGTGAATCCCGCGCTTGTCCAGGCCTTCCACCACGTAGGGAACCGCAGCCGCGGCGTCCTCGTTGTTCACCGTGACGCGCACGATCTCTGAGCCCGCCAGAGCCAAAGCCTCGACCTGCGCGATGGTGCCCGCAATGTCCGCCGTGTCGGTGTTGGTCATCGACTGCACGACCACCGGGACTGCCCAGCCCACGCGAACCTGCCCGATTTTGACCGTACCTGTTTTCCTGCGATTGATCTCCGCCATGGCTCAAGTTTACTCGTTCACCAGCGCAAAAGGAACGGCGTGCCGAAGCCGAACTGACCTGCGTAGAAGGCTCGGGAGCCCAGCCCCTGAACCGGGGGAGTGCCGGCCATCACTGCGGCCGCACACGGATCGCGGTAAATGTCATTGAGGGCGATAGAATTAGCCGTTTTTTCCGGCACCCGGGAGAACGCCCATGAGCACAGCCCACAGCGACAGTCGCAGGGATTTTCTGAGGAAGTCCCTGGTCGGGGGCGCTTTCTTGTGCGCGGGCAGTGCGGCGGGCAAATTGGCAGCGGCAGAGCCGGTGGCAACTCCAGTGGTTCCAAAGGCTAAATCCAGGGTCGTCGTCGCGCGGGACCCGCAGTTGCGCGGAACTGGCTCAGCGGTAGACTCCAGCCGCTTGCTGGCTCTGCTGGATCGCGCCATGCAGACGCTGTTTGACCGGGACCACCCGGCCGAGGCGTGGGCCAAGGTGGTTCGTCCCGGCGACACGGTCGGCCTGAAGGTGAATACATTGGGTGGACGCGGCATATCGACCAATTCGCTCCTTGTGGCTGCCGTTTGCGAGCGCTTGCAGGAAGTGGGCATCAAGGCCAGCGACATCGTGGTCTGGGACCGCGAAAGCAACGAACTGGAGCGCGCCGGCTTTCACATTTCGATTGGCGGAAACCGCGTGCAGTGCTACGGCACAGACCGCGTCGATTACGAAGAGGATCTCGTCGCTTATGGCAGCGTCGGCAGCCGGTTGTCGAAAATCCTGACCCAGCGCACCAATGTGCTGATCAATCTTCCCGTCCTCAAGGATCACGACGGCGCGGGCGTGACGATCGCCCTCAAGAATATGTACGGGGTGATTCACAACCCCAATAAATACCACCCCGACGGCTGCAATCCCTTTGTCGCGGACGTGAACATGCTGCCGGAGATTCGCACCCGGATGCGGCTCACCGTTTGCGACGCGACCACCGCCATGTACGAGGGCGGTCCGGCCTACAAGCCGGAGTTCAGTTGGAACGCAAACGCCTTGCTCGTTTCCCAGGATCCGGTCGCGCTCGACCATACCGGCTGGCAGATGATCGAGCGCAAGCGCGCGGAAAAGGGATGGAAGACGCTCGAAGCCGAGGGCCGGCCGCCCCGTTACATTGCGACCGCCGCAGACAGCGAGCATCGACTGGGCAACAACGACCCCGCCAGAATCACGGTCGTCGAGGCGTAGCCCAAAGCTGAAGGAGAGGTTCACCATGTTGTGCAATCTGGAAATGCAAGCCGGCCTGGGACTCGATCGCCGATCGTTTCTGAAGTGCGCGTTGGCCTCGGGAGCGGCGCTGGGTGCATGCGCAATCGCCCCGCCCGCGGCCGGCCTCTCTTCCGGCGCTGCCGCAGACAATCATGACGACGCGCAGTTCATCACCGAGGCCCGGTTCTATCAGAAGCTTGCCAACCGCAAGATCAAGTGCAAACTCTGTCCGCGCGAATGCACGGTGGGCGACAAGGAGCGCGGCTACTGCGGCGTGCGCGAGAATCGCGGAGGCACGTACTATACCCTGGTCCATTCGCGCATGGCCGCGGCGCACGTCGATCCCGTGGAGAAGAAACCGCTCTTCCATTACCTGCCCGGATCGGTTGCTTTTTCGCTGGGCACGGCCGGCTGCAACGTCAACTGCAAGTTCTGCCAGAACTGGGAGATTTCGCAGTCGCGGCCCGAGCAGGTTCCGTCCGAGTACGCTCCGCCTCAGCGGGTCGCCGAACTGGCGAAGCAATATAACTGTCCCACCATCGCCTTCACCTACAGCGAGCCGGTCATCTTTGCCGAATACCTGATGGACGCAGCCGACGCAGGGCACCAGGCCGGCATCCGCAGCATCGTCGTCTCCAACGGCTTTATGCAGGAGGAAGCGCTGAAGGCCGCGTACGGAAAAATGGACGCTGTCAAAATCGACCTGAAAGCTTTCTCCGAGTCCTACTATCAGAAAGTTGTCACGGGCCAGCTGAAGCCCGTACTGGAAACTCTGGTGACCCTGCGCAAGATGGGCAAGTGGACGGAGATTGTTTATCTTGTTCTGCCCACGCTCAACGACAGCGACCAGGAATTCCGCAACCTGGCGCAGTGGATCAAGGCCAACCTGGGCCCGGATGTACCGCTGCACTTCACGCAGTTTCACCCGCAGTATCTGATGAAGAATCTTCCCATCACGCCGGTGCCCACGCTGGAACGGGCCAAGGCGATTGCCGACGCCGAAGGCTTGCACTTCGTCTACATTGGCAATGTGCCGGGCCATCCGGCGCAGAACACGTATTGCCCCAAATGCAAGAGCATGTTGGTGGAGCGCGTTGGTTTTACGGCAAGCAAGATGTTGATTCGCAAGAATAGCTGCCCCTTCTGCCAGCAGCCGATTCCCGGCGTCTGGCATATATGAGGCAGAGGAGGTAGCGCAGATGAATATTGCCATGGTTCCAAACGCCTGCTGGCTGGCGGCGCCGCTTTTCGCATTGCTGGTCATCACGCCGCTGAAGCACGTTCGCGCGTCCAATGCGCAGGCGGTGAATCCGGAAAAAGTGCGGCCGGCCGCAGTCGCCGGCAGCTTTTATCCGGCCGATCCGGCGGCACTCACCAGCATGATGGATGGCATGCTGGCGCAGGCGACTCCTCCGCCCATTACCGATCCGTTGCTTGGCGTGGTCGCGCCACATGCGGGCTATCAATACTCCGGTCCCGTGGCCGCCTATACCTACGCCACGTTGAAGGGTCGCAACTACTCGCGCGTGGTCATCATTGCGCCATCGCATTATGAAGCTTTCGATTTCACCTCGGTTTATGACGGCGATGCCTATAGCACGCCGCTGGGGAACGTTCCCGTCGACAAGACCTTTGCCCGGCAACTGGCGAAGATGAATCCTTCCATGCAGCTTTCCGGCCGCGGACACAATGCCACCGCCGCGGGCGGCGAACACGCCATCGAAGTGCAGTTGCCCTGGCTCCAGCGCGTACTGGGCAATTTCGAGATTGTGCCCATCGTCATGGGAGATCAGAGTTACGACAGCAGCCGCGCGCTGGGCGTGGCGCTGGCCAAGCTGATCAAGAGCGATCCAAAGGGAGGCGAAACGCTGGTTCTGGCCAGCTCCGACCTCTCCCACTACCATCCCTACGACGAGGCAGTGAAGATCGACCATAAGACGCTCAACGCGCTTGAGGCGTGGGACTACTTCAGCATGTCGCGCAACTTCCAGACGCGCATTTGGGAAGCCTGCGGCGGCGCGCCCATTGTGGCCACCATGATTTATGCCGAGCGCATGGGCGCGAACCAGGCGCGCGTGCTGAAGTACGCCAACTCCGGCGATGTCACCGGCGACCATTCCCGCGTGGTGGGCTACAGCGCCGATGTCTTTGTGAAAGCTCATGGCGCCAAGGCCGCGGAAACTCCTTTCTCGCTCACCGATGCGGAGAAGACCGAACTGCTTGCGCTGGCTCGCAAGTCGGTGGAACACGCGGTGGGAGAAGGGAAGCCGTATGTCCCCGAGGAAAGTTCAAGCGAAGCGCTGAATCAGGAACGCGGCGCATTTGTAACTCTCACGGAATCGGGCGCCTTGCGCGGATGCATCGGTTACACCTCGCCGATCAAGCCTCTCTACATCACCGTGCGCGACACGGCCCAGTTTGCCGCCTTGCGCGATCCCAGGTTCCGGCCGGTCGGGGTTCTTGAACTGTCGCGCCTGGAATATGAAATCTCTGTCCTCTCGCCGTTGCGGCGCGTCACCGACATCGCGGAAATCAAGGTCGGCGAGCACGGTTTGCTGATGAAGAACGGCGACTCCGAAGGCCTTCTGCTTCCTCAGGTTCCGGTGGAACAGAAATGGAATCGGCAAACATTCCTGGAACAAACCTGCGCCAAGGCGGGAATGCCCGAGGACTGCTGGAAGGAAGAAGACACGGACATTTTCATGTTCACCGCGGTGGTCTTCAACGAGCATGGGACGAAGAAGTTATAAGTGAAGCGTCTTTGACTCCACGCTCACCCGCGCGGCCAGCAGCACCGGTCCCAGGCTCACCGCAGCCGCCAGAGCCGCGGTCTTCCAGAATCCGAAGACCGGAATAAGATAGCCGCTCAACACCAGTGCGCCCGCGCAGCCGCCCAGCAAGTCGATGGCATAGAGCATGCCGAGTTTTTGCGATCCGCTGCCGTCCGCGAGATAGATGTGTGTCGCCAGCGGAAACTGGTAGCCGCCCAGAACGCCAGAAAGTGCGGCCAGGGCAGGGAAGACGCACTGTGCCGCCAGCCATGTGGTTGTGGTTCCCGAAATTCCGGCCAGCAGGCGGATCAGCAACATGAGCGCAGGACACGAGAACGCAAGCAGCAACTGCGTGAAGCAAAGTGCGCGGTGAGCGGAACCTCCGCCAAGTCCGATGCGGCGCATTCCCAGCCAGCTTCCCAGGGCGATCCCCGCCATCGAGAGTCCGATGAGAATGGCGAGCTGGTGATAGACGTAGCCATAGATGGATTGAAAGGCGAGCAGCAGAAGAATCTGCAGCGCCATCAGCGTAAAACCGGTTGCGGCAATCGAGCCGACAGCCGAGGCGCGGGCGCGCTGTTCCCGCGTGAGCGCAAGGGCCAGAAACGCTGCGAAGACCGAGAAGGCAAGCACGATGCCCAGCACAACGCCGAAGTTCACATGGTCCGCAGCCCGCAGCCACCGCGCGTAACCCGGCTTGAACTGCATGCTCCAGAGCGCCACGTTGAAGTAATAGGCCACCGGCGTGAAATCGCGATTCACGGGAGTGGAAGCAAGCGGCCGCAACTCCTCGCGCACCTGCGCCATGCGGTCCGGCATCATGCGGAAGGGAATGAAGTATTCTCGCACGTATTGAACGTCGAGTTTGCGCTCCTTGAGTCGCGCTACCAGGGTTTGCGGATTGTCCGTCAGCACATCGGGGCGCGTGGCTGCGAAGAAGTGGATGGTGTCGCCCGGAATGGCCACGACGTACGGGAAGGCCTCGCGCAGGGTGCGGTCGATACAGCGCAGAAACTCCGCCAGATCGGGACTGATCGCTTCTTCCGACGAGTGCAGCTCGAAGGAGAACACTCCGCCCGGCGCAAGATGGTCGCGTGCGGAGCGGAAAAACTCCGCGGTATAGAAGCGGTTCAACTGCGCGGTCTGCGGGTCCGGCGCATTCACCACGATGACGTCGAAGGTGTCTGGCGTCGATCTCAGGTAGCGCCGGCCGTCCGCCAGGTGCAAGTGCACGCGCGGATCGGCGAAGGCTGAAACGGACTCCGCGGGAAAGAATTCGCGCGCCATCTGAATGAGCGCTGGATCCAGTTCCACATCGTCGATCCGCGCGATGGAGGGATGCTTGAGAGCTTCGGCAATGCTGCCGTTCACCCCGCCACCGATCAGCAGAATGCGTCGCGGCGCAGGGTGCTCCAGCAGCGCATAGTGAACCGCCTCTTCGGCGGCGCTCGCATCGGGCGCGTCGGCCAGCAGAAGTCCGTTTTCGTACAAACTCCGTACGCCGCCGGTACGGGTGACCGCGAGGTTGCCGTAAATCGAATCGCGCGATGCAACCAATTCAAAGCCGCGCCACTGGCGCAGCAGCGCGGCTTGTTCCAGCCACGGCGCCGCTTCGACCATGAGGAAATTTCCAAGCAACAAGCCTGCCGCAACTCCGGTCACGCGCTGCCAGCGATTCATCCGCAACAGCAGTACCGCCGCTATCGCCAGGTTCAGCAGCAGCACCACGGCGGCAATCTGGAAGGGCGCAAGAAAGCGCACAAAAACGAGGCTTGCGGCGATGCCGCCAATGCCCGAGCCGGCCGCTTCCAAAAGATATGCCGAGCTGGATGCGCCGCGCCCATCCACACCGCACTCCTGCGCGTACATGCGCGCCGTGGCCCAAAACAGCGCACCGGAAAGCACGCAAAAGACGCTCAGGCAGGCAAGCGACGCCAGTAGAACCGGTGCCGGCCCCACCAACTCACCCGGTACGGTTTCAAACAGGCTCTTGCTCAGCCGCAGTGCCCAGATAGTCGGCGCAAGGCTCAGCCCCAGCAGGCATTCGAGAATCGCAACGCTCCGGCGCGCGCTGTCTTCCTGCAGGCCAACTCTCCCCATCAACATGCTGCCCGCGGCCGTCCAAAGGAGCCAGGTGGAGAGCATGATGCCCAGCGAGATTTCGTTGCCGTTGAAGACTTGAATCAGTTCCCGCATCAGGACAATCTGGCCCGTGACCGCGCTGAATCCAACCAGCATTGTTGTGGTTTTCACGGCGGGATTGCGGAGGGTTTTCATTCGTGCCGAATTAGAATTCAGCGATTCCGGGAAAGCAAGCGCTCCTAAAGTTTGTGCCTGGCGGAAGGAAAAAGGAACATCGGAAGAGATGGGTCCGTGCGATCCCGGAAAGCTGGGTGCACAGTCTCCTCTAAACTATTGAAAAATATAGAGATTATTCTTGTGTAATTCCACCTCGACTCACCCGTCAGGCAAGTGACGCACATCACTGCTTGTACCCCTCGCGAAGCTCAGACTAATCCGGGCTTTGGGGGCAATTCACCTGTGACCGCCGCGACGGTCCTGGTGAAGACAAGACCGAAGTTCCGGTTCCCGCAAGCGCTGAACAGCGGCGCATTTTGTGCGGCAATTGTGCACGTTCGAAAGGAGGCAACCGGCGATGAACTGCAGCGACGAGTATCGGAGTAAGTGCATGAGTGCCGCGCAGGCGCTCGATATGGTGCGCTCCGGCGATCGCGTCTGGATCCAGTCGGGATGCGGTACGCCCTCCGTGCTCGTGGAGGCGCTGGTGGCGCGCGCCGCCAGTCTCCGCGATGTCGAAATCGTGCACATGATGACCTTGGGGAGCGCGGACTATACGCGGCCAGAGTACGAAGGACATTTTCGCCATCGCGGATTGTTTCTGGGAGCGAATGTGCGCGCGGCCGTGGCTGCGGGGCGCGCCGACTACACACCCATCTTCCTCAGCGAGATCGAGCCCTTGTTCTCGAACGGCTCGATGCCTCTCGATGTGGTGCTGATGCTGGTTTCGCCGCCCGACGAGCACGGTTTCGTGAGCCTTGGAACCACGGTGGACTGCACCCTGACCGCGGCGCGTTGCGCTAAGCTGGTTCTGGCGGAGGTGAACGACCAGGTGCCGCGCACGCATGGAGACACCGCCATTCATGTGAGCCACATTCACGGCATGGTGGAGACCTCGCGGCCGTTGCTTGAGATCGAGCCGGAGCCGCTCACAGAGATACACCGCCGCGTGGCTGAGAATGTAGCCTCGCTGATTCCCGACGGAGCGACGCTGCAGACCGGCATTGGCGGCATCGGCAGCGCGGTGCTCCAGTGCGTGGACGACAAGCGCGACCTGGGAATCCACACTGAAATGTGTTCGGATGGGGTCATCGATCTGATCGAAAAAGGCGTGCTGAACGGCGAGCGCAAGTCGCTCCATCGCGGAAAGATCGTGCTTTCGTTTGTGCTGGGGTCGAAGCGTCTCTTCGATTTCATTCGCGAGAATGCGAGCTTCGAGTTCCGGTCCATCTCCTACACCAACGATCCGTTTGTGGTGGCGCAGAACGACCGGATGGTCGCCATCAACTCCGCGCTGCAGGTGGATTTGACCGGCCAGGTCTGCGCGGACTCGCTGGGCACCAGGCCCTACAGCGGCTTTGGCGGGCAACTGGATTTCATGCGCGGAGCGGCGCGTTCCAAGGGCGGAGTGCCGATCATTGCGCTGCCGGCCACGGCGTGCCGCGGCAGCGTTTCGCGCATTGTTCCGGTGCTGGAGCCAGGCGCGGGCGTGGTAACTTCGCGCGCGGATGTGCACTACGTGGTGACCGAAAACGGCATTGCGTATTTGCACGGCAAGACGCTGCGGGAACGGGCGCTGGCGCTGATCGACCTTGCCGATCCGCAGTTTCAGGCAGAGTTGGAAGATTTCGCCGTGCGCGCGCATTACCTGGAGCGCAAGGCCGTGGTGGCCGTCTAACCCGATGGGTGTGGACGGCTGAGAGGAGCATCGAATGGAAGTTCAACTGAGGCGCGACCGGGGCTTGTTGCGGGTCGACGGCGAAGAGTGCAAGGGGTGCGGGCTGTGTGTTGAAGCTTGCCCGCCCAAGGTGATCCACATGAGCGAGGGCTTGAACCACTACGGCTATCGCACCGCGACCTATGCGGGCGCAGGCTGCACCGGCTGCGGCATCTGCTTCATGGCGTGCCCTGAGCCGGGAGCGATTACGGTGCTGCGCGTCGCGAGTCATGTGGCGGCTATCGTACGCGGAGTTGAAACGAATTCTTTGGGAGCGAGCGAATGCGCAAGCAACTGATGAAAGGGAACGAAGCGATTGTACGAAGCGCGATTCTCGCCGGATGCCGCGCCTTCTACGGGTATCCCATCACGCCGGCCAGCGAGATTACCGAGGCCGCGGCGCTCTATATGCCGCAGGCCGGCGGCGTCTTTTTGCAGGCGGAGAGTGAGATCGCGTCCATCAACATGCTCTACGGAGCCTCAGCGGCCGGCGTGCGTTGCATGACGGCTTCGAGCGGTCCGGGAATCAGCCTGATGCAGGAAGGCATCAGCTACATGGCCGGCGCGGAGCTGCCCTGCGTGATTGCCGACATCACCCGCGGCGGCCCCGGATTGGGCAACATCGGCTCGGAACAGGGCGACTATCACCAGGTGGTCAAGGGCGGCGGCAACGGCAACTATCGCACCATCGTGCTGGCGCCGCACTCCGCGCAGGAGATGGCGGACCTGACCGCGCTGGCCTTCGAGCTGGCGGACAAGTATCGCAACCCGGTGGTGGTGCTCGCCGATGGATTTGTCGGCCAGATGATGGAGCCGGTCGAGTTTCCGCAGCAGGCAGTTGCGCCGCATCTGCCCGAGTGGGCCGTGGCCGGCACTGCCGTTTCGCGCGGCAACCTCATTACCTCGCTGCACATGGATATCAACGATCTTGAAGCCCACAACCGCAAGCTGGAGGCCAAGTACAAGTGCGCGGAGCGCGATGAAACGCGCGCGGAAGAGTGGTTTACAGACGATGCGGAGATCGTGCTGGTCGGCTACGGAATCGTGGGCCGCATCCTGAAAGCCGTGACCGCGGAAGCACGCGCCCAGGGCATGAATGTCGGCGTGCTGCGTCCCATCACCTTGTATCCCTTTCCCACAGAGCATTTCGAACGACTCGCCGAGCGGGCCCGTGTCTTCGTGGTCGTCGAGATGAGCAACGGCCAGTTGCTTGAAGATGTGCGACTGGCCTTGAACGGAGTGCGGCCGGTCGAGTTCCTGAATCGCATGGGCGGCAATGTGCCGTCGCATGAAGAAGTTCTCGAATTGGTGCGCAAACTTGCGCGGCGATCCCTGGCGATGGCGCCGGAAGAGGAGCGGATGGCACATGTCTAGCGAATTGGTTTCCGAATACACGGTCGTCCACGCCAAGTCCAAGGCCTTTTACGATCGCTACGAGCGCAAGGAAGAGCTGAAGCATCAGACGCATTATTGCCCCGGCTGCGGCCACGGCATCGTGCACAAAATGCTGGCCAGCGCCATCGATCAGTTGGGCATCCAGGACCGCACTATTCTTGTCGGCCCCGTAGGCTGTTCGGTCTTTACCTATCACTACTTCGATGTAGGCAATGTCTCCGCGGCGCATGGACGCACGCCGGCCGTGGCCACGGCGGTGAAGCGCAGCCGGCCGGAGAGCATTGTGATCGGTTACCAGGGCGACGGAGATCTCTCGGCCATCGGCTCGGCGGAGATTTTGCACGCGGCCAATCGCGGCGAATCCATCACCATCCTCTTCGTCAACAACGCCATCTACAGCATGACCGGCGGGCAGGTCGCGCCCACCACGCTGCTGGGCCAGAAAAGTTCCACCACGCCGAACGGCCGCAGCGCGGCCAATGAAGGCTATCCGCTGCACATGAGCGAATTGCTGGCCACTCTCGAAGCTCCTGTCTACATCGAGCGCGTGGGCCTGGGAGACAACAAGCAGATTGCGCAGGCGGCGCGCGCCATTCGCCGTGCGGTCGACAACCAGGTGCGCGGACTGGGCTTCTCGCTCATTGAAGTTCTCGCGCCGTGCCCCACCATCTGGAAGATGCAGCCGGTGGAAGCGCAGCATTGGGTGCGCGATGTGATGGAGAAGACGTATCCGCTGGGCGTCTTTCAGGATCGCACCAAGGATCGCGAACCGCGGCCTCAGCTTCCGCCTGCGCCTGCGCTTGAAGATCTGCCGCGCATTCTCGGTGTCGCCGATGAAGATTTGCCGGAAGGCAATTCCGCCGCGATGGAGTGCGCCGCGGACGTGGATCTTCACGTGCGCGTGGCGGGCTTCGGCGGCCAGGGCGTTCTGCTGCTGGGCGAGATTCTGGCGGAGGCCGGACTGGATGCGGGCCTGGAAGTTTCCTGGCTTCCTTCCTACGGCCCGGAGATGCGCTCGGGGACATCGAACTGCCATGTGCGCCTCTCCAGCCAGCCCATCGATTCGCCGCTGGTCACAGTGCCCAATCTGCTGGTGGCCATGAACGAGCCGTCGCTGCGCAAGTTCGACACGGCGGTGGGCTCCGGTGGATGGATTATCTACAACGGCGACAGTTTCCCGGAGGATTGCAAGCGCGACGACGTGCATGTTCTGGCGCTTCCGTTCACGCGCCTGGCCGACGAGTTGGGCAGCGCGCGGGCAGGCAACATGGTGATGCTGGGCGCGTTGCTTGAGATCGCGAATGTGTTGCCGCAGGCCAGCATTGACGCTGCTCTGCGTCGCTTGGTAAAAAACCCAAAATGGGTGGAGTTGGACGAGCGCGCGCTCGAACGCGGCCGCCAGCTCTATCGGGAGTCGTGCATGGAGGTTTGAAATGAAGGCTGATGGAGATCCGAACCTGATCGTCTATTTCGACGGCAGGTATATGCCGCTGGGCGAGGCGCGCGTTGGCATCCTGACCCATGCCTTGCATTACGGCACCGGCGTCTTTGAAGGGATTCGCGCGCACTGGGACGAGGCCGCGAGGGAACTGTTTCTGCTCCGTCCCATGGAGCACTACGAGCGCTGGAAACAGAACTGCGGCATTTTGCGCATCTCCGTTCCGCTGTCGCCCAGGGAATTATGCGCCATCACCCTCGAGTTGATGCGCAGAAATTCCTTCCGCACCAACGTCTATGTCCGGCCGCTGGCCTATAAGTCTGCCGAACGCATCGGCGTCAGCACCGACGAGCAGGATGCTTTCGCGATTGTCGTCCTGCCCTTCGGCGATTATCTCCACGCCGAAAAAGGGATTCATGCCGGCGTAAGTTCCTGGCGCCGCGTCGAAGACAATGCGATTCCCGCACGCGCCAAAATCTGCGGAGCCTACGTAAACAGTGCGCTGGCCACCGACGACGCGCGCCAGTGCGGCTTTGACGAGGCCATCCTGCTCAACGAGAGCGGCCGCGTCGCCGAGGGCGCCACCTGCAACCTCTTCATGGTGCGCAAGGGACGCCTCATCACGCCGCCCTCCACTGAGAATGTGCTGGAGGGCATTACGCGCGACTCGATCCTGCAGTTGGCGCGGCATGAACTCGGCATCGAGGTCGTCGAGCGGCCCATCGGCCGCAGCGAACTCTACGTGTGCGACGAATTGTTCTTTACCGGCACGGCGGTGGGCGTTGCGCCGATCGTGCGCGTCGATCATCGCTCGGTAAAAGACGGAGTCATCGGCCCGATTACGCGCGAAGTGGAGCGGCTCTATTTCGACGCCACCCACGGGCATTTGCGCAGTTACGAGAACTGGCTCGAACCGGTTTACCGGACGCGGATGAAAGAAGAGCAGGACGCCTTGGCGCTGGAAGAAGTCAACGCCAGTTGAGCGGCCGCCTTTCTTTTCAAACCACGCCACGGTCCAATTCAGCGATTGGAGGAACACCATGCTGACGACAGCAAGAATGGACAACGCCTATGACGTCGCGCTGGAGAACTTCGATGCGGCAGCGGACGCGCTTGGGCTCGACAACGATACCCGGGAGATGATCAAGTACCCCGAACGCGTGCTGACGGTCACCGTGCCAGTGCGCATGGACGACGGCCACATCCACCGCTTTGAGGCCTATCGCGTGCAGCACAGCTCGGTGCGCGGTCCCGCCAAGGGCGGCATCCGCTTCCACCCTCAGGTCACGCTCGACGAGGTGAAAGCGCTGGCTACCTGGATGACCTGGAAGTGCGCGGTGGTCAACATTCCCTTTGGCGGCGCCAAGGGCGGCATCACCTGCGACCCCAAGCACATGTCGCAGGGCGAACTGGAGCGCATGACGCGCCGCTACACCAGCGCGATTCTGCCCCTGATCGGACCGGAGCAGGACATTCCCGCCCCCGATGTCTACACCAACTCGCAGACCATGGCCTGGATCATGGATACCTACAGCATGACCAAGGGCTATCCCATCCCCGGCGTGGTCACCGGAAAGCCCATCAGCCTGGGTGGTTCATTGGGTCGCAATGAAGCTACAGGCCGCGGCGTTTTCTACACCATCCAGTGCGCCTGCGAGCATCTGGGCATGACGTTGAAGGGTTCCACCGTCGTCGTGCAGGGCTTCGGCAACGCCGGATCGATTGCGCGCAGCTGCTCTATGAAGCCGGCGCCAAAGTCATTGCGGTCAGCGATTCGACCGGCTGCATACACAACCCCAACGGCTTGAATATTCCCGAGTTGATGCACATGAAGGCCCTGTGCGGCCACGTGCGCGGCTTCCCTGAGAGCGAGCCGATCAGCCCCGCCGAACTGCTCGCCCTGAACTGCGACATCCTGGTCCCGGCGGCTCTCGAAAACGTGATTCATGTGGACAATGCCTTCAGTGTGCGCGCCCGCATCGTGGCCGAAGCGGCCAACGGCCCGGTCATGCCCGCGGCCGACAGAATCCTTGAGAGCAAGGGAACGCTGGTCATTCCCGACATTCTCTGCAACGCCGGCGGCGTCACGGTCTCCTACTTCGAGTGGGTGCAGGATGAGCAGCACCTCTTCTGGGATGCGCAGGACGTCTACAACCGCCTGGAGCGTGTCATGAAGACCGCATTCCGCGATGTACTCAAGATCAAACTCGATCGCGAAGTTTCCATGCGCATCGCCGCCAACATGCTGGGCATCGGGCGCGTGGCAGAGGCCGTGAGGCTCCGCGGCATCTATCCATAACCGGCAACGAATTGAACGGCCAGGACTCTGCCTCTCTCCTGGCCTCTCGGGTGGCGCGCCGCGGTGATTGCAGCGCGCCACTTTCGTTGTGCCGAAGTCGGCCTCTGGCGTTATCATTTCCGCCATGAACAAGAAGATTCGCTGGGGCGTTCTGAGTACCGCCGACATCGGCCTGAAGAAGGTCCTGCCTGGCATGCAGAAGGGTCAATTCACCACCATCGCGGCCATCGCTTCCCGCGATCTCGCCCGAGCCCAACAGGCGGCTGCCGCGCTCGGCATTCCTAAAGCTTACGGTTCCTACGAAGAGCTTCTCGCCGACCCCGATATCGATGCGGTCTACATCCCACTACCCAATCAACTTCACGTCCCCTGGACCATCAAGGCCGCGGAAGCCGGCAAGCACGTTCTCTGCGAAAAGCCGCTCAGCCTCACGGTGGCTGAGACCAAAACGCTGCTTGCCGTCCGCGCCCGTACCGGCGTCAAAATCGGCGAAGCCTTCATGATCCGCACCCATCCGCAGTGGCTTCGCCTCCGCGAACTTCTCAGCCAGGGACGCATCGGCGAACTCCGCGCCATCGTCGGCAGCTTCACCTACTTCCTCACCGACCCGGCCAACATCCGCAACCAGGTGGATTACGGCGGCGGCGCCCTCATGGACATCGGCTGCTATCTCATCCAGGCATCGCGGCTGGCCTTTGCCCAGGAGCCCTCCCGCGTCATCGGCTGCATCGATCGCGATCCCACCATGCACATCGACCGCCTCACCTCGGCGATTCTGGATTTCCCCGCCGGCCAGGCCGTCTTGATGTGCAGCACGCAGCTGGTTCCTTACCAGCCCATCCAGTTCCTCGGCACGCGCGGACGCATCGAGATTCAGATCCCCTACAACGCGCCAAACGACCGTCCCACCCGGATTCTCATCGATACAGAAGGCGACCTCTCTGACACTGGCACCATTACGGAAACCTTCCCCCTGTGCGACCAGTACACCTTGCAGGGCGACGCCTTTTCGAAGGCCATTTTGGAGGACACCGAGGTCCCCGTCCCCCTCGAAGAAGCCATCCGGAATATGGCGGTGATCGAAGCCGTTTTCCTCTCAGCCGATTCGGGCCGGTGGGTAGCGCCGCAATGCTGAGAGGTCTTGCTCTCTGGAAACAGGCGGCAGTGCGAGGGAAATAGGCGCTGCCGCGGTTCTCCAATTGCTATACACCGAAACCACTGCGGTCGAGTGGCTTTTTCACCAGGAAAGAGCCACCTTGCATGAACTGGATCGGTGCACACTCATAGGAAAACCGCTTTAGTGTCCTGTTTCCAAAGTCCGTACACAAAAGCGAGCGACCGAGTCAAGGATTTGGTCAGCGGTTTTGTGCCACAG